>Ga0310690_10000375_pt1 | contig 99818 bp, 74 predicted proteins | sample AusTroGonzalo_MG_2_FD_207661 | JGI IMG/M metagenome (GOLD analysis project Ga0310690, IMG submission 207661) | Bovine rumen microbial communities from tropical cattle in Woodstock, Queensland, Australia - Gonzalo_04 (v2) (version 2) | ecosystem: Host-associated > Mammals > Digestive system >...
AAGTAGGATTAATCAAATGACGATGATATACAGTACCAGGGAAAAAGATGCCTTCCATATAAAGGTCGAGAACTGGAGCATCAGAAGAAGAGCCCCCAATATTAATAGTACCATTCCTTGTAAGCAGGGTGGCTTCAGTGCCCGTTTCAGCATTGGCCACAGGACCCGCGCCACGTATGGTAAGGCTCTTATCAATGTCTATGTCGCACGTGAAAGAGCCGCCCGAAAGGGTGATGATGTCGCCGTCCGCAGCGGCATTATAGGCCTCCACGAAGGCGCCACCGCCGTAGAAGGTGGTGATGGTGTCGCCGTGTTGCAGGGTGCCTACTTGAAGTTGAGCAAGTGCGTTCTTCGTTCCCGCCACGCTCAGCAGCAGGACGAACAAGGCGGCACTTATCGCCTTTCCGAATTGTAAAGCTTTTGCTTTCATAGGTTGAGAATTTTAATTAGAAATTGATTATTAATTTCGTTGCCTACCTTTTTATTAGTTTCGTTCAAAGAACACTACCTCGCAAAAATACTCAACCGTCCTCACATAATAAAGGTGTAAAACCCAAAATCGACTGACATCGTGTAAAATGTCAGTCGATTTTACGAATTGTCAGTTTTTCGGTGCAAATTGTCACCTCTGGAGTTATAAATTGTCACCTGGGGAGGCTGCACGTGTCACCTGCGGAGGCTGCACGTGTCGCCCAGGGAGTCGGAAATTTTTTTTCGAGATTCCGCTAATTTACGGTAATAATTCGAAGAAACGATATTTTTTTGAATAAACGTTGCGGGGTATTGTTTTTTGTTCTATTTTTTTCAGCGTGAAATTCAAGGCAGACCACCGGGAGTATCGAACCCACCGGACGCTTGAGATTCAGGAATTAAAGGACTGAGGCAGACCAGCGGGAGTATTCAACCCATCAGACGCTCTCCTTTAGAATACAGCAACCGCTACTTCGCAGTGGCGGTTGTTTATTACTTTTCAAGAGATTGAACCAATTGTCGCAAATAGGCATCAGAAACATTATCAATTTCCGATTTGTCGTAAATGGAGATCAATGTAATCAATACCTCATCCTCTAATAGTCAATAGTAACTGTCATTGTGGTACTATTTTATTGCGCGAACAGGCTTCGTGCGTTTTTCTTTGCCTGCCCTGAATACAGTTCATTGAACGCTGTCGTCAGGCTCTCTTTCACCATTGCCTGCTGTTGGGCTTCTGATGCTTGGCTGCTCAAGAAACGCTCCAAAACGGCTGACACCTGTTCCTGCAACCATTTTTGCAGGGCTTTGTCATCGCCAAATGCTGGGCGAGCTCTTTCAACCAGCGTATCATTCAATGTGATGTTATACGTACACATATATTTATTATTTAGTTTTATGCCGCAAAAATAATCATTTTTCCAAAATGACAGGGCGTTTTCGAAAAAATCAGATTATCGTTCTGCGGCCCACTCCTTGGGAGTTTGGCCGGTGGCATCTTTGAAGACGCGGAAGAACGTGCGCTCGTTGGCGAAGCCAGACTCCAAGCCTATGGCAGACATCTTCTTGTCGGAGGTCTGGCTCAGCAAGGCCTTGGCGTACTGCACGCGGTAGTCATTCACCAGCTGGCTGAAGGTACTGCCCTGCGCATTGATGCAGGCCGACACCATATTTCGATGAACACCAAGGGCATGGGCCACGTCGGCGAGCTTCAACTCTGGATTCAGATAGAGACGCTCCGTCTCCATCATCTGGGTGATGCGGGCCAACAGGCATTCAAGAGTTGGATTGGCTCGGGGCTCTGGGACGGATGGCTCGAGCTGTTCAGACTGTTCACGTTGGTCAGACTGTTCTGATTGTTCTTGTTGTTCAGGCTGGTCTTGTGGTTCTGGTTGTTCAGGTTGTTCTTGTTGCTCTTGTTGCTCTGGTTGTTCGGAATATTCAACTTGTTCCTCTAGAACTGAATCAAGGCCGGGCTCGTCATTGACTCGCTCTGCTTCGTCGAATCCCGATTTGCGAGCGAAGCGTGGCAAACTAGACGCATTTTCCCTGGGTTGCTTCGTCGTCCCTCCTCGCAAATCGTCAGATTCGAAGTTAGTCAATGACGCAAAGCGGCGTACAGCTATCACAATCATGGTAAGCAGCAACAGGATACCGAGAATCCACCAAATGGTAGGGCTAGAATGGGGCTTCTCAACAGGGGCAGTATAACCCGCATAAATTTCGGAGGCATCCCGTCCGCTGACGGGCAGAAGCCACACAGCGGAAAAAGGAGTGAAATTGTCGTTGGTCAGGCCACCGGTGACGATAAGGTCGCCGTCGGGAGTCAGCACAGGCGTGATGAAGCCGAAATCCTCCAAAGGCTCAGTATAATAAAAGGTGAGCGGCACAGGGTGCTTGTCGTATTCCACCGCCACCACATAGGCACGCCCTGTGGTATCCTGTCCAACCAAGTAGGCGCGACGGGCAGCACGGTCCACAATGGCAGGACGGTCGTACTGAATAGGTCCCCACTCCGGCGTCATCATCGGCACGGGGCATACGGTAGGCAGCATGGAAAAGACCGTATCCTGAACGAGGAGGAAGGTCACTTCCCCATCTGGAGTACGCGCCGATACAATATAGGAATAGTCGCCAGCGGCTTTGTCGCCGATGAAAGCCTCTTCGGAATGGCTGTTCCCTTCGTAGTACATCGGCATCCACTTGCCCAGCAAGGGCTCACGGAAAGGCTCACCCTTCAGCCGGTCCACCGTGTCACAAGGCTGAAATCCGTCGCCCCTCCATATCGATCCGAACACGATGGCGTCATCAGGAGCCACCGGCAGCACATAAGGTGAGGCATGCCAACGGACGACATCCTTCACATGGTAAAAGAATTTCTCCCCGTCAAACTTCTCGAAGGAATCGTTGCCCTGGTGGTTGCCTGCAATCAGCACCTCCCCGTTCCCCATCACCACGCCTTGCGCCAAGGCCCGTTTATGGTCGAGGCAGCCGAAGCCCTCGAAGGTATGCGTCTCGGGATAGTACATCTCCGCCTCGTAGCTCTGTCCGATGCCGAGGTTCTTCTCGTGACCACCGGCGAGGAGTACCCTACTGCCCCCGTCAAGCACAACAGCCATACCGTCGTCGTGGGCATAGACCGTATGCATCAGGTGCCAGGCGCCGTCTTTGAAATACTCGGCGGTAGGGGTCAAGACAAAACCGGAGGTATGCCCGCCCACCACCGTCAGCTCGCCGTTGACGTAGAACACGTTATGCGAAGCACGCGGAAGGTTCATGTCGGGCAGTCGCACAGCTTCCATCTTCTTCTGCACCAAAGCACTATCCGCCACCGGCTGTCCCAACAGCAGGGAGGCCGACACCAGCAGGAATACTATGACGAGGTATCTTTTCATTAAGGGCTGCAAAAGTAGGGAAAAAACAACACGAAATTTAACAAATCGTTTTTATATCCCTCAGGTCTCGAACCTCGTAGGTGCGTTCCCCTTCGACGGGTTCGCCCTTGGGGTTGAACAGCAGGGTGTCCATGCCTACGGCACGGGCACCGTCGATATCGACAGCCATCTCGTCGCCTATCATCAGGCTCTCAGCGGCTTGGGCACCGGATTTCTGCAGGGCATACTGGAAGATTTCGGGGTTGGGCTTCTTCACCCCTACCTCCTCCGAGACCGTCAGGGTCTCGAAATAAGATGCCATTCCTGAGCCATTCAGCTTGGTGTGCTGCACCTCCTGAAAACCATTGGTGATGAGGTGGAGATGGTATTTCGGTTTCAGGTAGTCGAGCAGTTCCATCGTACCCGGAACAAGACGGACAATGCGCGGCGACCAGTACACATAATCTTCGCTGAGACGGTCAGCCAGTTCAATGTCGTGGATGCCGTAATGCTCCAGAGGTTTTAAAAAACGGGTGCGGTTCAGCTCGTCCTTGGTGATGGCATTGGCGCGGTATTGCACCCACAGCTGCTCATTCAAGGGATGATACACCTCGTGAAACTCATGCGCCGAAGGGATGCCGAGGGCTTTCAAATCATATTTCTCATAAATGCGCTCAAAAGCCACCTCAGCAGCGGCATCGAAGTCCCAGAGGGTTCGGTCAAGGTCAAAGAAGAGGTGACGGTATTTTTTCCTTCCAATCCTCATCTGGCGTTGCCATTCAAACAGGGCCACAGCGGCGGCATGGCTCACATTCAGGGAACGCGTAGGACCAGGTACGGGGATGTAGACCACTTGGTCGCATTGGGCTAAAAGCGCATCGCTCAGTCCATGACTCTCGCTACCCACGATGAAGGCCACGTCTTCGGGCAGTTCGGTATCATAGATACAGGTGGCGTTGTCGGCAGTCTCAATGGCGACAATCTTCTTGTGGGCGGGGACAATCTTCCGCAAGTCGGTCTCTTCGCTGAAATACCAGCGGATGTTGTCGCGGCTCGAAGCGGCGGCGCGGCGCACCTTGCCGAGCTTATGCTCCTCTTCCCTGCCTATGAAACATATCTCAGTGGCTCCGATATTGTCGGCCAGACGGATCATCGCCCCGATATTGTCGGGCGTCAGCAGGTGGTCAGCCAATAGCACGGGACGGGGGATGTGCTGATACACATCCTCCGTCCTGATTTGCTCGAACAACGTGTTTGACTTCAGATAGCTCATTTCACCACACACCCACGGGCGGGAATCTGATAGTAAATCTCGTTGTTATACATGTCCTCGCAGCGTACCGCAGGAATCATGTAGTTGCCCTCGTAGGTGGCGTTGGCCTTCAAGACAAAGGTCTGCTGGGTCTTGGGTGCCAGGTCGAAGTAGAAGTAGGCGCGATCATCGCGAAGGTCGATATGCTTGGCGCCTTCATTCTCGGCTTCCTCGTCACCTATACGCTCGTTGACCAGTTCCCAGCCCGATGGCAGATAGTAAGATAAGGCCAACTCTGTGACTTTCCATTCGCTCGGGTTCTGCACGGTGACGCGCACCACGATGTCGGTACCGACTTTCAGGTTGGCCGGATTCAGGGCGTTGCCATTCTTGTCGGAATAGCTCATGCTCATCTTGATGAAGTTGACGCTTTCCGTCATATCGTATTCGGCTACGGAAGTCTTGGTGAAGAGGTTGGCCACCAGCTTCTGGTCGGTGTTGTTCTTGATTTCGAGGGTGTTGTTACCCACCTTAGGCGTGAACTTGATGCCTGCGGAGCTCATGTTGCTGCTCAGGGTGTGTTCCTCGCCGTTCACCTTGACGACAGCGGAGAGGTTGCCGTTACTGACGTTGTTCTTCTCGGCATACTTGCCTAAGACGAACAAGGAGAAGGCCGTCGTCTGGGTATCCATCCAGCGGTGACTGTTCAGCATCTGGCAAATCTCGTTGATGTTGCTTTGCACCGTCTGTGCGTCTACGTCACAGAGCATCTGCGTGTAGGTCAGGAAGGCAAGGTCGCGGGTGGTGGAGCCGAAGGAGGTGTAGTAGTCCGACATGTGGCCGCTGGTCTCCGTCGGCAGCAGGCTCTGGGCAATAGTGGTCTTACCCGTCAAGGCGAATGCAGCGGCGGCAAGGGCTTTGCTCAGCGAATAATTCATCTCCATCTCCTTGAAACGGTTCATGGCACCCATCTCAGGCTGACCCGCCAAGGCCAATACGAAGAGGCGGTAGGCTTGGATGGTCTCACCCTGCTTGAAGTCGGGGTTATGCTTCCATTGCTTGGCGCGGCTGGCCTGGTAGTTCTTCAGGCCGTCGATGAAGTACTGCGGCACGTTGAAGCCTTGCTTCTGGGCCTCGACGAGGAAATGCAGCGCATAAATCTCCGTCCATGGGTCGGTGTAGCTGCCACCAATCCAGTTGGTCATGCTGTTATCTGATTTCTGGTAGGCTTTCAGGTTGTTGATGGCCGCTTCGATGTGGTTACGCATCTGTGCCGTCGCCTCCTCATCCTGTTGGACGAAGTAGTTGAGATACAACTGCGGGAAAGCCTTTGAAGTCAGCTGTTCAAGGCAACCGTGAGGATAGGTGGTCAAGTAATCGAGACGACTGTAGAGGTCAACGGGCAGCAGCGACGACAGCATCAGACTGCCTTCCTGCGTGCCTGTCATGCCTGCCAGCTCGAAGGGGATGTTGATGGATTGTCCGCCTTCAATCTCCTCGGTGATGAGATTCCTGCGTTCGGCGTAAGGCATCCGGATCGGCATTGCCGTCGACGACTCGGCGCTGTAGTCCGAGCCCGACACAATCACCTTCAGCAGGGCGTTGCCTGTGGTTTCAGGCACACGGGTATTCAAGGTAATCAGGCCTTCACCGTTCTGGTCGATGTTGACCGTAGTGGGCAATGTCCCGACGGCATCAAGGTTCTCGTTCTCGAAATGCACATTGAGGCTCTTGCCTTTCATCGTAGGCGACAGAACCTGCACCTTCATCGTCAGCTCGTCACCGGGAGCCACCACACGCGGAGCGGAGGCATAGAGGGTAATCGGGTCGATGACCTTCATCTGTTTCTCGGCAGCGCCGTAGGCTTTGCCGTTGCCTTTGGCCACCACCATGAAGCGCAAGGCACCAGAGCATTGAGGCACCTCGAAACTGTGGCTGTTGGTCTCGCCTGCTTTCAACTCGAAGGGGCCTAAGGTCACCGCGTAGGCTTTGAAACGGTTGTCCAAGGTGATTTCCTGGTTGAGGATGCCGTCACCACCGATGGCATACACTGAACCCAGCTCGCCACTGAAGGCATCAACTATCGCAGCGTAGTTATCCCAAGTACGCACCTTCAAGGCTTGCTTGCTGTTGAAGTAAGCGTAGGGATTGGCCGTTTTGAAGTTGGTCAGTCCAAGAATGCCTTCGTCGACGATAGCCAAGGTATAGGTCATGCCTTGTTTGTTGAACTCGCTGACTTTCACCTCGATGTTTTTCTTGGTATTCGTAGTCTCGGGGACAGTCAGGTTGGGCTGCAGCTGCAATTGCTTGTTCTCGACCTTGACGGGAACCACGCCATAGAGACGGATGGGCAGACCGTTGACGGCATCATGCGGCTGTATCAAAGCCACATAGACGTAGACATTCGGAATCATCTCCTCGGTAGTGGGAATCTCCACTCTTCCTTCTTCACCCAGGTTCTCCAAGACTTGGGTCTGCAGCACTTTGTCGTTGGCCTCTACGGTGACAAGGGCTTTGGCCTTGTCGTTGGCGGGGAAGGTCACCACAATCTTCTCGCCCAGCTGATAGCTTTCGGCAGTGGCACGCAGCGAGAGCTGTGCCGGAGCACCCGATGCACCGTTGGCGTGTCCGCAGGATTCGCCCCAGTCGAAACTGATAATCTTGGCAAAGCGGTTCCCGCCTTCCTCATCGCTGACCACAAGGAGGTAACTGCCCCATTCCTTATCAGGGATATTGAGTGTGAAGGCAGCGTTGCCGTTGCAAGTCAGCGTACCGTCTTTCGCAGGACGCTTGTAGGTACCCGAGGCATACTGCTGCAGGCTGTATTCATCCTCGCTGGACCACCACCAATAGGAATCCAGCTTGTAAAGTGCATAGTCGAGGGCAACGGCTGAGCGGTTGGGCTGGCCATCCTCGTTGACCACAGCAACGTTGAACACCCAATCCCTACCGGTATCGTAATAGCTGCCGTATTTGGACAAGGTCTCAGGAAGTTGCACACCCACGTAACGCGAGTAAGGTGAAAGCACTGACTTGAAGGAGGCGATGCTGAAGTCGCCGCCCTGCTCAAAGACCTTCGTGGTGAAGACGGCATTCATCATCTGCGGTGAGGACAGATTGGTAAGCGGGTCAAAGCCCACGTTGGCCATACCTTCGCTATTGAGCGAACCGCTGTAGAGTGCCATTTCTTCGGGATAGAACGATTCCGCCTCATTGACGAAGGAATAGCTCTCATAGCCCTTGAAAGCGGTTTGTCCTTGGCGTACTTTCACGTCGATTTCAGTTTTCAGTCCGTTAGCTTTCATGCCATTGAGCCACTTGGAACTCAGAGCGACCTTTTCAGAATGGCTGAGACTGATGACCTCAGGCAGATCGAAGGTGATTTCCAAACGGTTGGGCTTCACCGTCTCCACACGCAGGGATTTCTGTATGGTGTTGGTGCCAATCTTGAAACGGGCAGTCCACAAACCGGTCTCGTCACTGACGTGCGTCGGAACAGTGTAGCAATAAATGCCGTTCACAGGTTTGGCATTCACCTGTTTGGCATAGAGCCGCTCGGTGGCATCGGTGATTTCAAGAACAACAGGATAGTTGTCAGGCAACCTGTTGTCGAAGTCATTCAGCATCAGGTTCAGCTGGATTTCATCCCCGGGACGCCACACGCCACGATTGCTGTAGGCGAAGCCTGAGACGCCTTTTTCCACTGGTTCGCCTTCCACGTTGAAACGGCTATACGACAAGGCATTGCCGTTGGTCAGCTTGATGACCGACTTGCTGCCTTTGTTGTCTTGCGCCACCACGAAAACGGGGCGGTTTTCACATAGCAGCTGCACATGGCCTTGCGCATCGGTCCTGCCCTTAGCCAATTCCTGACGCTGGAAGTTGTAGGCCACCACCTGGGCACCCACCGAAGGGTTGGCATCGGAGATTTGGAAAACATACACATCGGTGACATCGTTGCGGCCCATCTTGGCAGTTACCGCCAAGTCGCTGATGACGATGTTCTTCTTTTGCTCCACATAGTTATAGAAATAATACCCGTTGGGGTCGCCCCACTCGCCTTCGTAGCGGTATTCCTTGTAGTCATAGCTTTGCCCATCCCAAAAGTCGGCTTCTTTCTTCTCGTTGGTAAAGACATCCTTCTTCATTTCATCCGAAGCAAAGGTGTAGTCGGCAGGACCGAAATCGAGGCTGAGCTGGTACATGGAACCGGGTTCCACCTTGATGTAGTCAGTCAATTTGACGGGGAAAGTCTTCCATTGGGTTGGGTACGGGTTGTCAAGTTGGAGACGCACTTTCTTCTCCAAACGACCCACCTTACGCACGCCGTAGGTCTCGTTCAGTTCGTTATCCTGCAAGAATGAGAGGATATTGTCGTCGAAGATACGGATGATTCTCAATGTCACCGAGTTCAGGCAGGTGGCATCAAAATATACGGTGGTTTCGTCTACGTTGGGGATAATGATTCCTTCATCCGTCCAACGCACCTTGGGTTCATAGTCGGTCAAGGCAAACTGGTAGGTAGTCTCCTCTTGCAGCACCTGACCCGCCTCACTGCGGATGCCCGCTTCGACGGTCATCTCCATCTCGTCCATCTGATAATAATGCACGCTCGACTTATCGAAATAGAAAAGCACCTTGTTATCCTTGATGTCAGTCTTATAACCCACCTTACTATCAAAAGAAATCAGTCCATTGAGGTTCTGCCCTTGTTTGAGGGCTTGGGAGAAATACAAGGTTCCCTGCCCTGCGGTTTGGTCCACGTCGAACTTCACCGGCATGAAGTCACCTTGGGCATAGACAGGCAGTACAAGATTCATTTCCTTATCGGTTTCCACAGCGGAACCGTTCAAGGTCACCTTCAATTCCGATGCAACGTCTTTTCTTTCAATGCCTTTGATTTCAATGTCATAGAGGTTGTTGCCCAAGAAACTGGCATTGACGGCATAGCCTTTTCTCACCTCTTTATTGAGCATCTCCACCACATCGCCATCCACAGGATTGACGAAGGCGAGGCGCAGGATGTAGTCCATCTTGTCGCTTTCGATGCAGACAGGATAGGTGCCTACCACACTGAAATTCTGGCGGCGCACAGCGAAACCGAATTGCAGTGGCTCAGTATCCTCCACTTCAAGGAAATCGCTGATGCGGAAGTCACAGGTGTAGTTTTGGTTCGGGTCGATGTCGTCGTATTGGAAGCCGACGGTGTTTTCATCCATCCAAACGGCTTTACCCTTTAACGCAGGCTTGAACGCGAAAGCCTTCGCGGGGATGGTCTCGCCATATTTCACTTTCATTGTCTCGGGGCTCTTGAAGCGCACCACAATGGGTTCTCCTTTCATGATGGCACCCGAGGTGAATCCATCAATCAATGGCAGCAAGGCTTCGTTCAGGGGCCGCAACTGTTCCACAATCACGGTGGACGGAGCCTTTAGGTTTGCTTTTTTGCCACAAGTGGTCAGAAAGCCAAGCATCAACGCAATCGCCATCACGCTGAGGCATACTCTTTTGAGATTCTGTTTTGTATTCATATCGATTAGATTTTATTGTTTGTTCTCTATGTTTTCTTCTCTGTTATCCACCGATTTCATCCAGTTCGAGCCAACGCAGTTCCTTTTCATCCAACAAGTCTTTGATTTCCTGCAAGCGGTTGCCCATCTTCTGTAACGATTGATATTCGGTTTCTGTATTTAAAGCATTCTCAATGGTTTGTTTTTCGTCTTCAAGTGACGCTATTTCTTTGGCGAGTTGTTCATATTCACGTTGCTCCTTGAATGAGCGTTTCACTTTCTCGCGTTGTTTCACAGGCTTGACGTCCTGCGGCTTTTGTTCCGCTCTCTCTTTTCTCTCCTCTTTCTGTTTGGCATCCAGCCATTCCTTGTATTGGCTATAGTTGCCCATAAAGCCCTTGATGTTGCCGTCGCCTTGAAACACAAACAGCTGGTCGACCACCTGATCCATGAAGAATCGGTCATGCGACACCACCAGCAGACAACCTTTGTAGCCTTGCAGGAAGTCTTCCAGTTTCTGCAAGGTCAACAAGTCCAAGTCGTTGGTGGGCTCATCCAAGATAAGGAAATTCGGATTTTGCACCAAAATGGTCAGCAGGTACAAGCGGCGTTTCTCGCCTCCGCTCAGCAAGGATACGGGCTGACGGTGCATCTTATGAGGAAACATGAAATGCGCCAGCAGTTGGTCAGCGGTATAGACCTTGTCCTTGCCGTAGTTGACCACCTCAGCAATGTCGCGCAAAGTGTCGATGATGGTCTTGTCCTCTTCCAAATGAATGCCTTCCTGACGGTAATACCCGTAGGTCACCGTCTCGCCGGTTTTGATGCGTCCGTGGTCAGGCAAAACACTACCGGTAATCAAATTCAGGAAGGTAGACTTCCCCACTCCATTCTTACCAATTAACCCGATGCGCTCGCCGCGCTTGAAGACGTAGTCGAAATCACGCAACACATTGAGCTCGCCGTAGGATTTCGACACGTTGCTCATTTCCAATATCTTTCCGCCCAACCGCTGCATATTCAGGCCAAACTCAAGTTTGTTGTCCTCCTCATGGTATTTGGCCCGTTCCTTCAAGTCATAGAACGCATCGATGCGGCTCTTCGACTTACCCGTGCGGGCCTGTGGGGTGCTTCGCATCCATTCCAGCTCATATTTCAGCAACTGGCTGTTGCGCTCGGCAGTGGCACGTTTCACCTCTTCCCGCTCGCGGCTTTTTTGTACGTAGTAGTCGAAGTTGCCGTTGTGGGTGTACATCACGCCTTGGTAAAGCTCAAATATCTTGTTGCAGACTCTATCAAGGAAATAGCGGTCATGTGTCACCATCAGCAGTGTCATGTTCGACTGGGTAAGGAACTTCTCCAGCCATTCCACCATTTCCACGTCAAGATGGTTGGTAGGCTCGTCGAGGATGAGGAAATCCGGCTCATGCAACAGCACCAAGGCCAAAGCCAAACGTTTCACTTGACCGCCTGAGAGCTCGTCAACCGACTGGCTCAGGTCGTTGAGGGCAAAACGGGTCAGGTATTGTCTCGCCTTCAGATGCTGTTCCTCGTTCAAATCCTCAAGCAAGTCGGCAATCAAGGTGCCTGGGGGATATACGGGCAGTTGCTCCAGATAACCCACCTTGATGTCGTTGGCGTAGGTAACCACCCCTGAATCGGGCGATTCCTTCCCCACCAGTATCTTCAGCATGGTAGACTTGCCTGAGCCGTTGGTGGCAATCAAAGCGGTCTTGTCGCCTTTCTCTACACCAAAGGTGACATCGGCAAACAAGGTCTTGATGCCGTAGCTTTTTGATATGGATTTGACCGAGAGATAATTCATTACACGAGCCTCTTGACGTATTCGATGGGATATTGCGACTTCTCAGACACCTGCTCCACCGTCATGCCTGACTTCAACATTCTCTTGATGACGACATCCATCGCCTCTCCCACTTCGATGATATGGGAATCGGGGTCATAGAGACGAATCACACGCTGCCCCCAAGGCATCTCTTCAACACCATGAACATACTGGAGTTCAGGAAACTCTTTCAGATACTTGAGGAACCCGTCGAAATCGTCTTCCTCAAAATACAATTCAGCAGCATTGTTCTTGAGCTGCACGTCATCGGTATGAATCATGGATTGCCAGCTCTTCATCTCCTGAAGTGCAAAACCGCCCTCAAACGTGACGTTCTCTCCAAAGTTCATCGCCACACTGTCGCCTATGACTTCCTCATAGAACTCGATGGCTTTATCCATATCGGTAACCGCAAGTAGCGGACATTTGAATTTTAGCATAGTGATTATTTTTTATGGTGCAAAACTTAGTTCATGATCAATATTTCGCTTTAAATGTCAAACCAACATAAAACCTGTCGACGGGCTCTTTCACCTGCAAGTCGTTATCCATCCGGACAAACGCAGCCAACGAATACCGACGCGCCAAGCGATAGTCTACGGTGAATACGGTACGAAGGTTGTCGAGATAGCTTCCCTTAGGGTCATTGGTGAGCCAGAACAGCTCCACTGAGAGGGAGTACTTGAAACGACTGTTGGGGTATTGATAGATCACTTTCAGACGGTTGCGCCAATAAAGCTTAGGGTTGACGCGATGCTCTCCCGTGCTTTCGTCCATAAAGGTGCCCATCAGTTTGCTGCGTCCTTGGAACTTGAAGTTCCGGAACTCCTCAGCATAAGTCACCAGCAATCCCAAACGCCCTCGGTTCTCATAATACCCAGCGTCGTTGTAGCGACGGATATAATCGGCGGTAAGGCCAATGTTCATGCGGTTGTGCAAACAGCTGTAGTCAACACCCACAGAGTTGAGCCAACGGTCAAACTGGGTGAAGTTGTTATTGAAACGCAACTCCTCCTCTACCGACAAGGCAAACGGACCACCCAAGCCCGCCGAAAGCTCTCCCGAGACGATACCGCCGAAGTCGGTGGTGCGCTCGCTTTGGGAGAAAGCCGTCAACGTAGCCGTCATCAACGCTATGAGCAATAACCTTTTCACTATTCTTCGAAGTTCTTCAGTTTGGTAATGGTGTCAATGGTGTTCACCTCGTCATTGATGGGCTTGTAGTACACCTTCACGAAAGCCACATCACGCAGATAGTCGATATGCCCCACTTCCACTTTCGAAATCTCAAGTCCTGTACGCTCAATGAGGTCGGCTTTCAGGTCTTCTTCCTTCCCGTGCTTGGTGTTTTCGATGCGGTCGTAGAGAATAATCTTGGTGGCAGTATGCTTCAGCATCTTGGTGCCGTCAAGTATCCAAACAGCCAAAATAGTCAACAGATTGACCATAACCAGCTCGGCATAGCTGGTTGACAACGCCATTCCGTTCACGATACTCAAGCCCATCACCACGAAAAGGTATGTCATCTCTCGTATCTTGATGGTCTCTGTTCGGTATCGTATCATGCCGAAGATGGCAAACAGGCCTAAGGCGTAGGCAATGTTCATCTTCATGTTCTCCATCAGCGAGATGATGAGGAAGATGACCACAGCAAACATGATGAAGGTGAAATAATAGTCCTTGCGGTTGGCTTTCTTGTAATAGAAACAGTGGATGATAATCCAGCAAACAAGGAAGTTAAAGACGAAACGCAAGAGCATCGTCCAAAGGCTCTGGGCATCGAAGAGAGGGACTCCCAAGAAATCCGTTCCCGTAACCCCGCCGCCAAACTCACGGGCGATGTCGGGGTCGAAGTCCTGCATGTTGATTTGTAGTAGGTTCATTTTATACTTGTTTTAGTTTTTCAATTTTGCGTAGTTTCTTCTTAAACCGGTTTTGCTTTACGTCGGGACGGGTCATACAGGTACCGATACAGTACTTGCTGACCTTGAAGGGACGTATCCTCATATCAAAGAGCACGTCTTTCAAAAGCGATTTCGCACGCCCGTCCTGTTTCAGTTCCATCACCGCAAGCGGAGCCATTGATGCGGTTTTCCCGTTGCGCAGGTTCTCAAACCGCAGGTTGCAGTCGATGGTAAGCCGCTCCGTCTTGTCGTAGTTCACCAGGGTGAAACGGTCAAAGATGGTGATAAGATGGGGGCTCAAGGAACTAACCTCGTAAGGCTGCTTCTCAGCCAAGAAAGCCGCTGCCTCGGGGTTGTCGAGGATGTTGGGTATGGGCTCCACGACGATGCGCTTCTTCTTCGTGCGCCCCTTGTTGTTCTTGTGTTTCACCTCACAGAAGGTTAGATGCGAGTCAACGTAGGTTCGCACCCTCACCTTGTCGCGTACCAGATGCCGGTTGTGGTGGATGACGTACATCGTCAATTCCGGGGTGTCGTAATACACCGTGTTGTAGGGCGAAAGGCGGTTGCCCTCCACCTCTTGGGCATAATAGGCATCACTGATGCGCACAAGGATATCCCTTAGCTGACGTTCCGTCACCAAATACTTGGTGTCGATACGGTTCATCAGCTTCACGCCGCTCATCTCGTCGAGCGTGATGGGCTTCATGCCTTGCACTATGCCGAGAATCTCCTCCACTTAGTCCTCCTTGGCCACGTATTCAAAAGTCTTTACTGATTCGAGCTTGCCGTTAGGATAATAGTTAAGCTGGCGTTTCTTCGTGCCGTCCTCGTTGTACTCGAACTTGCGGATGCGCACCACCTTGTCCCTGTCGTTGTACTCAATCTCACGCACCACTTTGGCAGTGATGTCACTGTTCTCAGGATATTCACTCACCACGCGCCACTTCTGTCCATAGGTGGCGTATTCGATTTCTTCCACCTTGCGGCCAAGGGAATCATAGGTGGTTTTGCGATCCAGAAAGGCACGTTTGTCGCCAACAGGCGTATTCCATTCCTTCAGCACCATGCCTTTACGGTTCTCGCGTTTTGCGATGGTGGCATCAGAGACTGCCTGGGCAAACCCGCCCATACAAACGACCAGCAATGCCAATGTAATTACAAGCTTTTTCATAATTCAAGATTTCAAATGTTAATAACTGGTTTTAGATTCATTGTTGACTCTTTTACACATTGATGATGACTTCAAACTGTTCTTCCATTTCAATGACCTGACCCGCTTCGTCCACCGAGATGCTTTGGTAGACAAAGTCGGGAATCTCAGTATTGATATCATCAGAAACGGTGAACACCTCATAGTTGCCGGGTTGAAGTTTTTGGAAGGCAAACCAGCCGTCAGGTCCCACACGGGTATCGTTGAAAGGCAAGTCCTCGCCCACCCTGCGGATGTAGACGCGATGCTCACAAGCCCAACCCTCGCCCCGATAGCTGCCATTATGATAATAGGTGGCATGTACTTGTCCCTTCACTATCGAGGTACCATAGGCTTTGCCATCATGGATATAAAGCGTAGGCACTTCAGCCACTGCTCCCTTGGCCAGTTCCACCGTCTCGCTCACCGCCACTTTCTCGCCAGAAGGCAAGACGGAATAAGCGAACACCGTGTACTGACCCGGCAGGAGATATTCAAAACGGTACATCCCGTCAGCGCCCGTCTCAACGTCATCGCCATAGAAAGCTTCATCGCCATAGACGATAAAGACATCCGTCTTAGCCGCCGCCATCGTGTCGGGGGTCAGCGTGAAGTCGTCATCAGGATGGTGTACCAGTTGCACAAAACCTTGCACCGTACCCCTGCCTCCCTCGCCCGGGCCTTTGTTGCAAGAAGGCATAACACAAGCCAACGCGAAGAGCATCAATAGAAATCCAGTCAATCTTTTCATTTCATTGCGTTTTTATGGGACAAAAGTATAAAATCCAAATGTAAACACGTCGGTTTTCTTCCAATTATTATACCAAAGCCAGTTCTTCCTGTTCTTTTCCAAAGTCGCTGATGTTGGTACACAACTTTTTCAACACCTTGACGAAGGTCAATACATCCGCTTCGGGAATTCCCTCAAGCACCTTGTTCATCGTCTCGATGGCCAACTGTTTTGTGGAGTCTTTCAAGGCCATTCCTTCTGCTGTGACCACAATGTTGTTCACACGACGGTCTTCCTTCGACACCGAGCGGGTGACGAGGCCTTTCTTTTCCAAGTTGTCGATGAACTGTGTCACCGAGTTCTTGTCTTTCTGGATGATGAACGAAATCGCCTGCTGGGTAAGCGTACCTTCATTCCACAAGGTGTCCATCACCAAGTATTGCTCCGCTGTCAGGTTGACATTGTTCTTCTTGAACACTTCGGACAAATGCTTCTTAAGCCTGCAATTCAAGATGTTGACGTAAACGCCAACTTGTTTGACCAGTATCATATTATCACTACTTTGGGATTATCTCTATTTTTGAATGTGCAATAATACGAATTTTTCCACATAGAGAACAAATAGAGAACAAAAAAAAGAACCGTTTTGAAAGAATGTTTATTTTTGCGGCTTAAAAATAAACTCATTATGGTTACTTTTTTCATTGCAATTGCCTTATTGGTCTTCGGATACCTCATTTACGGAAAGCTTGTGGAGCGTGTGTTTGGTGCTGATCCACAGCGTCCTACTCCTGCCACCACTATGGCTGACGGCGTTGACTATGTGCCTATGAAACCTTGGCGCATCTATCTCATCCAGTTCCTCAACATCGCTGGTGTAGGACCTATCATCGGTGCCATCATGGGTGCCCAGTTCGGTACCGCCTCCTTCCTCTGGATTGTGTTTGGCAGCATCTTCGCCGGTGCGGTACACGACTATTTTTCCGGCATGATCTCTCTTCGCGACAGGGGTGCCAGCCTGCCTGAGATTCACGGCACCTATCTCGGCAACGGAGCCAAGCAGGTGATGCGTGGCTTCACCGTATTATTAATGATATTAGTAGGCGTTGTCTTTGTCAGTACCCCTGCCAAGCTGTTGTTGGACAACTTCACTCCCGGATGGAACCAGTACATCTGGATTGGCATCATCTTGGCTTACTATCTGGTGGCCACCTTGTTACCCATCGATAAACTGATAGGTAAGATATACCCCATTTTTGGCATTCTGCTGTTGGGTATGGCAGTGGCCATCTTTGTGGCATTCATTATCTATAAGCCCGAGATTCCTGAACTGTGGAGCGGGTTACAGAACCGTCACCCTGACGCACCCAATAATCCCATCTTCCCGATGATGTTCATTTCGATAGCCTGCGGTGCCATCAGCGGATTCCATGCTACCCAATCGCCCCTTATGGCCCGCTGCATGACGAACGAGAAGCAAGGCCGCCCCATCTTTTACGGTGCTATGATTACCGAAGGCATTGTGGCTTTGATATGGGCCGCTGCCGCTGCTTATTTCTTCAGTCCCGACAGCGTAGTTGATGTCTCAGGAAAAGTTGGAGCTGCCATCGTGGGTGTCATCGCCAACACGTGGTTCACGCCTGTTATCGCCACCATCACCATCTTGGGGGTCATTTCTGCTGCCATCACCACTGGCGATACCGCCTTGCGTTCAGCGCGACTTATCATCGCCGATTTCATGCATTACGACCAGAAACCCATCAAGAACCGCCTGATTGTCGCCATTCCCTTGTTTGCCGTTACTGCCGCCCTCCTTGTCTATAGCCTAGCTGTCACCCAAGGTTTCCAACTGATATGGCGTTACTTTTCATGGGCTAATCAGGTGTTGGCTACGGTAACCCTATGGGCCATCTCGGTGTATTTGACAAAAAACAAGCAAGGCGCGTGGTATCTGCTTACCCTTATCCCAGCCTTGTTCATGACGATGGTTACAGGCTGTTTCCTCTTTATTGCCCAAGCCTCGGATGGTGGATTAGGTTCCATCGTGCCCCGTCCGGTAGGTTACGGAATTGGGGTTGCTATCATGCTGTTGGCATTGGTGCTGTTTCTGGTATGGAGAAAGAGGTTGCAGAAATCAATGTAACCTTGTCCGCTTGATGAGGTAGCTCGTCAGGATTTGGTTGTAATCCTTGTTGATATCGGCTTCCACATAGTCGATTTGGTATTGGTAGCAATGGCGCAGCAAAGCCTGTTTGCGCTCTTCCATGATTTTCCTGTAGGTCTCCTGAACCTCAACGGGGTTCAGTTTCAAAGTATCGCCCGTCTCCAAATCGACAAAACGGTACGGGCGGTTCTCAAAGTCTAGGTTCAATTCCAAGGCGCTGTCGAACACATGGAACAGGATGACCTCGTGTTTATTATATTTGAGGTGTTCCAATGCTTCAAACATCGGCTGGTAATCGTCGAGGCCATCCAGCATATCGGTGAAAATCACCACTAAGCTGCGTCGATGCGTCATCTCGGCAATCTGGTGCAGGCATTGGGGTGTTGAAGTGGTTTTGCGGTTGTTCTTGTCGTAGCCATCCATCAGTTTCTCCAATTCGCTATAGATGAGTTTCTGGTGAACTTGTGACGACTTGGCTGGCTCGTGGAAGGAAATCTTGTCGTCAAACAAGTCCAAGCCTACAGCATCACGCTGGCGGCGCATCAGTTCCATCAGCGAGGCAGCGGCATAGATGGAGAAAAAGAGCTTGTTGGGATGCTCGAAGTCGACCTTCTGCCGCACGGGAAAACACATGCTGGAGCTTTGGTCGATGACGAGCTGGCAGCGCAAGTTGGTCTCCTCCTCATACCGTTTCACGAAGAGCTTCTCCGTGCGACCATACAGTTTCCAATCGATATGGCGAATGGGTTCGCCCGTATTGTAGAGGCGATGTTCGGCAAACTCAACAGAAAAACCGTGGAAGGGACTCTTGTGTAAACCAGTGATGAATCCCTCCACGATTTGACGTGCCAAGAACTCTAAACTGCCGAATTGCGTCAGCCGGTTCCTATCGATTGAAAAGTCCAATTAGAGCAGCTTTTCAAGTTTCTCCACGAAGACCTTCTTGGGGGCGGCACCGACGTTCTTGTCGACGGGTTGTCCGCCTTTGAAGAACAGCACGGTGGGGATGTTCATGATGCCGAACTTGCCGGCGGTCTCGGGGCATTCCTCGACGTCGCACTTCACGGCAATTATCTTGCCGGCATATTCTTCAGAGATTTCCTCAATGATGGGTTCCACTTTCTTGCAAGGGCCGCACCAGGTAGCGCCAAAGTCCACCATTACAGGGAGTTCCGATTTCAAGACGACTTCTTCAAAACGGTCGTCAGTCATTTGAATTACTGCCATAGTTTTAATTCGTTTAGTTTATAATTAATGCATCAATATCTTTCATTACGAGTGTGCAAAAATAGGAAAAATCTCTAACCATTGACCAATTTTTCAATAGTTTCAATCATTTCACGCGCAGGTTCTATCCTATCCTCCAATTCCTCAGGATCAGCGTTAAAGGCACAATTATAATCACTTTCCTCACTATTGTCCTGCGTTCTTCTTCACTCAAACTCATACCAGTACGATTTTATCCTGTTCAACATTTTTGTAAAACGGCAGAAATGACCAGTTGACCCACTGGCTTTTAGAATAGATGTGTGGACTGATTTCAGCACCCAAACTCCAACCTAACTCACGGAAACTATAGGTCAAATCATAATCTTTTGAAGTGATTTTCGATTTGTCAAGTAAAATGAGCAAGTCCCAATCACTATTGTCATGATAATCGCCACGGGCATGGGAACCATACAGCCAAAGCGAACTGCCTTGAGGCAATATGGCAAGTGCCAACTGCTTGATTCTCTCTAATATCAGACCTTTTTCCATGAAGCAACAATTTTTCTGCTTTGCAAAAATACAAATTTTCCTCATTACCGCAAGTCAAATTCCACAAAAGGCATTTTTTCCAACAGTGGAAGCACCTCCTGGGCGTTGACTCCTCCCCTAATGGGAGTCATATTGCAGGCCCTCTTGCAGATGGGGTCAAAGAGGTGGAGCTTGTAGTTCTGTTTGCCTGGATAGTCCTTCAGGGTCTTGATGAATTCTTCCATGTTGGGTTGTGTCATTTCTGCCACGTTCAGCTTGATGTACACCGTCTTGCTTGTGGTTTCGAGCAGCGAGTCGAGCATACGCACCTCGCTGAAGCGCACCTCCAGGGTCTGCGGCATCTCGTTCGGGTCTTGTCCCGGACGCGGGAAAGGCCTGTCCAAAGTGCCGTATAGCATGACAAATGAATTCAGGGTCAACAGGTTCTTGCAGTTGGCATAGTTCTCCTTGAACAAGGCAAACTGGAAAGCACCGCTTTGGTCTTCGATGGTGAAACGTCCGTAGGGATTACCGTTCTTCGCAGTAAACTCTTCCGCCCGGGTGATTTGTCCACCGAGGCGCACAGCCTGTCTGAGGTATTTCTCCGGGTTGTTTTGTGCAGCCTTCAGCTGTTCCACGTTGCAGTTGGCGAAAAACTTCAAAGGCAGGTGATAGACTGCCATGGGATGCGAGGAGATGTAGAAGCCCAAGGCCTCTTTCTCCATCTCCAGTTCCTTCATCTTCGACCAAGGCTCGCATTCGGGCAGAGGCATGGAGAAGGCTTCCTCGGCTTCGTCGCTGCCGAAGCCAAAGAGATCCATCTGAGCTGAGTTCTTACGCTCATTGTACGAAGCCACCATACGCATGGCTTTCTCGGCAAAGGTCGATGTCTCGTTGGGAGCCATATAGACCAACATGGCACGATGGAAGCCCTTGAAGCCGTCGAAGCAACCCGCCATACCCATGCTTTCCAACGCTCTCGTGTTGAGTCCCTTGTCGGCCACACGCATCACGAAGTCACCAAAGTCCTTGAACTTTCCGTGAGCCTCGCGTTCAGCCACGATGCCAGCCACTGCCGCCTCGCCCACGTTCTTGATGCCGCCCATGCCGTAGCGGATTTCGCCTTTGTCGTTGACAGAAAACTCGTATTCCGATTCATTGACGTCAGGTCCCAGCACAGCAATCTTCATGCGCTTGCATTCCTCCGTCATGAAGTTCACCTGCTTGATGTCGCCCAACTCATTGTTGAGCACAGCCGCCATGAACTCAGCGGGATAATGCGCCTTGAGGTAGGCCGTCTGGTACGACACCCAGCTGTAGCAGGCTGCGTGCGACTTGTTGAAGGCATAGGAGGCAAACTTCTTCCACTCTTCCCAAATCTTCTCCAAGCGTTTCTTCACCTCTTCCTCGGGCAGGTCCTCGGTCTGGGTAAGCTTGGCCACACCTTGTTTCATGAATTTGCCGTACAACTCTTCCATCTTCGCCAGTTGCTTCTTGCCCATCGCCTTACGCAAGGTGTCCGACTCGCCTCGGGTGAAGTCGGCCAGCTCACGCGAGAGCAACATCACCTGCTCCTGATAGACGCAGATGCCATAGGTGTCCTTCAGGTATTTCTCCATGCACTTGAAGTCGTACTGAATTTCCTGCCTACCCTGCTTGCGGGCGATGAAATCGGGAATGTTGTCCATCGGGCCGGGACGGTAGAGGGCGTTCATAGCGATGATGTCGCCGATGACGGAAGGCTGCAGCTCGCGCAGGTACTTCTGCATTCCGGGCGATTCAAACTGGAAAGTACCGATAGTGTTACCAGCGGAATAAAGGGCGTAGGTCTCTGCGTCGTCGATGGGGATTTTATCGATGTCGATATCGATGCCATGCGTCTTCTTGATATTTTTCAAGGCATCCTTGATCAAGGTCAAGGTCTTCAAGCCGAGGAAGTCCATCTTGATGAGACCCACCGTCTCGATGACGTGTCCGTCGTACTGCGTCACGACGACATCCTCTTTGGTGTCCTTGTCCTTGACGGTACAAACAGGGGCCACATTGGTCAGGTCGTCGGCACCGATAATCACGCCGCAGGCGTGGATGCCAATCTGCCGGTTGGTGTCCTCCAGTTCCTCGGCGTAGGTCAGCATCGACGCGATGTTCTGGTCGTCGCCTTCCAACATCTCCTTCAGCTCAGGCACGTATTTGTAGCAGTTCTTCAGGTTGACCTTGGGCATCTTCTTGGGCAGTTCGCCTTCCACGGCTTTCACCGCTGCCTCGTCGAAGCCCCGGTCGGGGATGTAGCTCTTGATTTTGGCCACCTCGGGCAGCGGAACCTTCTGCACCCGCCCCACGTCCTGAATGGCCGACTTGGCTGCCATCGTGCCGTAGGTGATGATATGGGCCACCTTCTCCTTACCGTATTTCTTCGTCACCCAGTCCAGCACGCGCTCGCGTCCGTCGTCGTCGAAGTCGACATCGATATCAGGCAGAGAGATACGGTCGGGGTTAAGGAAACGCTCAAACAGCAGGTCGTATTTCAAGGGGTCGAGGTCGGTAATCTTCAGGCAATAGGCCACCACAGAGCCAGCCGCCGAGCCACGTCCCGGGCCTACCGAGACGCCCAGTTCCTCACGGGCTGCACGGATATAGTCGCTCACGATGAGGAAGTAGCCTGGGAAGCCCATGGTCTTCATCACGTGCAACTCGAACTTAATGCGCTCGATTTGCTCTTCCGTGAGGTTGTCACCATAGCGTTCCTTGGCACCTTCCCAAGTCAGCTTGGCTAAGTAGTCGGCTTCCAACTTGATGCGGTACAGGCGGTTGTAGCCGCCCATTTTCTTCACTTTCTTCTCGGCCTCTTCCTGCGACATCACCACATTGCCGTGTTCGTCGCGGGTAAACTCGTTGAAGAGGTCTTCCTCTGTAAACTTCTGACGGTATTCCTCCTCGGTTCCGAAGTCTTGGGGGATGGGGAATACCGGCATGATGGGGTCAGAGTCGATGCTGTAGGTCTCCACCTTGTCGACAATCTCCTGCGTATTTTCGAGGGCGAAAGGCACGTCAGAGAAGATGCGTCCCATCTCAGCAGGAGTCTTCAGCCATTCCTGTTTGGTATAGTGCATCCGCTTGGGGTCGTCGAGGTCCTTGCCCGTGCTGAGACAGATCAACCTATCGTGTGCCTCGCCGTGTTCCTCTTCCACAAAGTGCACGTCGTTGGTGGCAATCACCTTGACGCCGTGCTTCTCGGCCAGCTGCAGGATGATTTTGTTCACCTCTTTCTGGCGCTCGTACACCTCGGTGTCGCCACCGGGCTTGTCGGTCTTATGGCGTTGTATCTCTAAATAGTAATCCTCGCCAAAGAGGTTCTTGAACCATTCGATGGAAGCCTCGGCTCCCGCCAGGTCGCCGTTCATGATTTTCTGCGGCACCTCGCCTGCCAGACAGGCCGAGCTGCATATCACGCCCTCATGGTACTTTTCCAACAGGCTGTGGTCGATGCGGGGGTTGTAGTAGAAGCCCTCGGTGTAAGCGATGGAACTCAGCTTGCACAGGCTATGATAGCCCGTCTTGTTCTTGGCTAATAAGATAAGGTGCCATCCCCTATCCTGCCTTTCTTCGCGTTTTTCGATGTTGACGGGGGCGCAGTAGGTCTCGATGCCGTAGATGGGCTTGAAGAGTTGAGAGTTGAGAGTTGAGAGTTGAGAGTTGAGGGCGGCGAGTTGGGTTTCCTTCTCTTCCGGATTCATTGCCTCGTCGCTTTCTATCTTTTTCTTCTCCACCTCTATCTCCTTCATGGTGTCCTTCACCTTGCCGTTCTCTTTGTTCACCGTATCGGCAAAGTCTTTGATGCCAAACATATTACCGTGGTCGGTGAGGGCGAGGCTGTACATCCCGTTCTTCTTGCACTTTGCCACCAAATCCGGCACCTTCGACATACCGTCGAGCATGGAGTAATGGGAGTGGACATGCAGATGGGTAAAGTGTTTCGGTATGTAGTCACCCGTCTTGGGGATAGCCTCTTCCCTATCCTCTACTTTGAAGTTGGACTCCACGACAATCCCGGCAGGTTGTATCACGTCGGGGTTGGCCGCTTTGAAGTGGTCTGCGAACCCGGGCGATGCCCCCAAGTCGTTCTCGTCAATCACGCCGCGACGCACCAGCTCTAAAAACACGCGGGCCGTAGCCTGCACGTCGGCGCTGGCGTTGTGGGCCGAGTCGAAGTCTTCGCCAAACAGGAGCCGGTAGATTTCATTCAAGCGGGGCAACTTGTATTTGCCGCCCTTGCCGCCGGGGAATTGGCAGAACTCAGCAATCTTTTCCGTGCAGGTGTCGACGTGCTTCCAGCGGTGCAGCGGATTCTCGCGTCCGCTTCGCAGAAACTCACAGCCCAGCACGTTCAGGTCGAAGTTGATGTTATGTCCCACGAGGTGTTTCACTTTCGCTGCCGACTGCATGAAGAGGTCGAGTACCTCGCTGAGCGGAAGACCATGTTCGGTGGCGTATTCCGTGGAGATGCCGTGCACCATCTTGGCGTCGATGGGGATGACGAAGCCCTCAGGCTTCACCAGATAATTGTGGTTTTCCACAAAGTGCCCCTGCTCGTCGTGAACCTGCCAAGCCAGCTGCACCATGCGGGGCCAGTTGTCGAAGTCGGTCAACGGGGCGTTATCAGATTTAGGGAGACCCGTGGTCTCTGTATCAAAGATGAGAAACATAATTGTCCATTAATTCAAGGGGTCAAAATTAGAGAAATTTTTTGATTCAGCAGCATAGTGCTGCGGATTAAAAATTCCCGTCGAGTAACAAGCCCGACGGGATGGCTAAAAAACCTTAATGTCTAAAGTCATAAGTGCATAAGCGCATAACTTAGGGAAACTCTTGCACAACCTTCCTGTAGAGTCCGTACTTGACTTTCTCAACCAAGTCGTCTTTTTGAAGACGGGTGATGGCGCGAGAAGCTGCTGATTGCGTAATGCCGAAACACTCCATAAATTGTTGTGTCTTAAACTCGTCAGGCAGCTTTCGGAAGCACTCTTCGTAGCGTGAGGTGCGGCGGCGTTGCGTGAACTCCTTCCCTTGGTCTTCGAAGTAGTTCTGCGCCATCTCGCCGAAGAAGAAGTGCTGGCAGCGGTACTGTATCTCCATCGCCAGACGGCAGAGGCGCTTGTCCATGTCGTCGATGCCGAGGGTCTTCTTTTCCTGCCACTCGTCCCAGTGGCGCATCAGGATGAAGGGCAGGCTGATGCCGATGCCGTAGTACGGGATGCGCTTCAGCAAGGTGCGGTCAGCCTTGTCCTGGTTGAACTGGGCGATTTCCAGTCGTGCCGACTGCCAGTCGTAGGTCTCGTCGTTCAGCGGCTCGATGGGCAGCTCCCCTTCCACCTTGTCTAATTTGTAGGCCCACGACTTCAGCATCTCGTCGTCGACGGGCTGCACCTCCTGATGGCGTTGCGCCATGCCCTCGTCAGGCAGGGGGATGACTGCCAGGCGCGTACAGAGTCCCGTGCCGAAGTTGCGTTGGTTGACTTTGCGGCTCAGGGCATACGGGGTACCCGTGTAGACGAAGTTCCAGTAGACCCTGAACATCGCCGTAACGCTCTCCGAGTTGGCATAGAACTGTCCGTCCGTCTCGTTGTGGAAGGCCTTGATTTCAAGGATCTCCCTGTCCTTGTAGTCGCCGCCTTTGTTCTGCTTGGTGACGTTGTCCAGCTCCGCGTCGAAGCTGAACATGTGGAGGTTGAGGTTTTGTCCCTGCACCTGCTCCACCGCCGCCATCATGTGACGGATGAACTCGCCCGTGGAGGTTCTGGCGGGATGCACCCTGATGCCCACGATGGGTTTCTTCAGGGCTTCGCCCTTTTGTGCCTTGGTGCTGGTGCTGCGCTCCGTGCGGCCTTCCTTGTAGCGGTTGACGGCATCGATGCCTAACTGGTCGGCCTGCAGCATGGGGTCGCAGATCTTGAAGTAGAACTTCTCGATGATGTTCTTTCCCGCGCCCGGGTCGCCGATGATGAAGATGCTGTAGTTCAGGCGGCGTTGCGTCTCCGGCTCGTACCAGAAGCGGTACCATGTCCTTGTCATCAGGGTGCCGAACATGGCTGCGCTGCTGAACCATACGGCGGGCAGCTTGTGGGGATGCACGTTGGCGAAGAGGGCTTGCATGCAGGGGTAGTGCCCGGAGAGCTCCTTGAGGTCTTTCGACCATTCATCGAAGGGCAACTGGGCGTAGATGTCGCTTTTTGAGTTTAGAGTTGAGAGTTTAGAGTTGAGAGTCAGTGGAGAGTTGAGAGTTGAGAGTGAAGAGTTGAGAGTTGAGAGTGAAGAGTTGAGAGTTGAAAGTGGAGAGTTTTCAGTTTGGAGTTGTTCGGTTTGGAGTTGCTCTATGACGTTCTGCATTTCTTTGGAGGGCTTGGGGAGCCAGGGTTTGCCTTTCTTGGCGTTCTCGCTCTCGGCTGCCGCCACGTAGGTGGCCGCGTCGTTCACGTTGCGTTCCACGTCCTCGTTCCTCTCGCTGATGATGGCCTGCACCCAGGGCTGTGCCAGCACCGCCTTCAGCGTCTTGTGCTTGTCGCGGTCGTACAGGATGTAGAGGTCTCTTGCCAGCAGCACGCAGGCTTCGTGGCGCGACTGCCTGCCCTCTCCGGCAAAGTGCTGTTTCGTCCATGCGTCGATGAGGGACTGGATGGGCTGTCCGTTCCATGTGGTGTCGATGTCGTCGAGGGTTATGCCCTCACCCCCGGCCACTCTCCCCGAGGAGAGGGGGGCGTTTTCTCCGCACATGGTACTATCCTGCATTCCTTTCGTCGCTTGAGAATTCCCTTCGCGGTACAGCTTCTCGTATCGCTCTTTGTAGTCCCTGCTCTCGTAGGTGAACAGGCGGCTCTCGTCGATGAGGAGGATGTCCTGCTCCGTGGTGATGAAGGCTCCCCTGCTCGCGTCCTTGCCGCTCTCGTCGGGTTCCAGTCCGATGCGGGACGAGAAGCCCGTGATGTTGTCGATGAGGTTGCCCTCCTCCGGGTCGGCGGTGAAGACCACCTTCAGACCCTGTCCCGACGGGCTGACATAGGCCAGCACGATGCGCTGGTAGTCGGCCTGCGACAGCCTGCCCACGGCTTGGTCCCACAGCTTGCGCACGTCGCCGTCAAGGTGGTCGTAGTCGGCCACGGCCAGTCCGTTGAGGCAGACATGGCTCTGGGCGCGCCACATCCCCTTCTCCGTCCACCGTTTCTTGGTCTTCTTGTCTTCCAGCTCCTTCTCCCATTCCTCGAAGGTGCCGGTGAAGACCATCAGGGGCAGCCCCTTCTTCTTGTTGTTGTAGGCAGCCGTGTCGCCCTTGGCGAGCAGCTCGCGGCATTCCTTCACGATGCGGGCGGTACGGGGCGCCCTCACGAGCGCCCAGAACCGTTCCTTGCCTATGACCTCGGTAGGCTTCTTGTAGTTTAATTGGCAGCTAAACATTTGTCGATTTCGATAAAGCGGTTATACAACTCTCTTCTCAGCTCGGCTATGCTTGCCGCCTGGATGGTGAGCCATGCGGTCACTTTGCCGTAGGCTTGGGTGTAGCGCACCTTGAGGTTCTCCTCGTTGACGAGGAGCTCGCCTTCGGGCACGGGCAGCTCGTGGGTCTGGATGTCCTTGGTCAGGCGGTCCAGCTCGCGGAAGAAGGCGCTGGCGCGGTCGGGCACGTCGGCGGGTACCTTCAGCTCGATGCAGGCCAGGGGATTCTTTCCGTTGGTGACGTAGCGCTTGCTCCTGCCTACCTTCTTCACTTCGAGTTGCGAGGGCTCGCCCACGGCCTGGGGCTCCACCTCTACCGAGTAGTCGTCGAAGACTTTTGTCCTCGACTTGAAGCTCGCCATTACTTTTCTCCTCTTTGAGGCCAGAGCCTCGTTGTCTTTCGTTTCTGTTGTCATAGTGACTTGTTTTAGTGATTTCTGTGCTTCCCACCCTGCGTGGGTGTCGTCGGTGTCGATGCGTCTCATACCGGGTTGATTTTGTCGATGTAGATACTCGTCGCCTGCATGGGTTCGCCGGTGGACTGTGAGTTCCACTCGCGGACCACCATAGAGCATTGCACGCGGTAGTAGTAGTTCGGGCTGTACTGCGGGCAGCTGACGGCGCGTTCGCCGGTGATCTCGCCGAGGAAGGTGTCGGTGCCGTTGGTGAGTTTCAGGCTGACGCAGTTGATGACTTTCTTCTCGCCGGTCTTCTTGTCCGTGTACTCGCGTGTGGTCAGCGGGTTCTGCTGGATAATTCTTACTAATGCTTCCATTTGTTTAAATGTTTGGATTGTTTGTTGCAGTCACTTCCTTGGGGGCTTGTCCTTGTATCAGTTGTTTTATGAATTCTGTTCCTTTCTGCGTCCACACGAGGTAGGGCCTTTGTTTCTTCACGCCGCCCAGGCCATAATAGTGGAAATTGCGGTCCTGTGCCAGTCCTTGGTCGGCGTACTTTTGGCAGACCTTGTAGCGGCTGCCGTTCCAGAAGATGATGCCGGCGCCGACCAGCATCAGGTTCATCTCCTTCACTTCGAGTTCGAGCGTCTTGGCGACCTCGGTAGCTGAGAAGCAGCCGTCAGCGATTCGGTTCTCTTGTGCGATGGTCTTCTGCATAATGTTCTCCGCGACTTTGATGATCTGCGTTTCCGATAAAGCCTCACCCGTGCGCGAATCTTTAATAGGAATGTAGCCGCCTGTGCGACGAATCTGGGGAAGCACCTCAGAGGTCACCCAACGTTTGAAGGCTTGGGCTGAGGGCAGCTTGGAGCCGAAGATGAGGGCGTAAAGTCCGCTCTCGTTGATCAGCACGGCCTTTGACTTGTAGTTGGAACCAGCGACCTGAATCAGGGCGGTGGTTTTGTCCTCCGGGCTGACGTGCTCAGCCACCGCGTTACGCGGGGTAGCATAGCCAAGAGCCGTAGCCACATCTATTCCCACGAAGAAGGTCTCACCGTTCTCGTTCACCATCGTGCGGATGGTGCCGAACTGCTTGTTGCTGAAAGTTTGAAGTGTTGAGTTCATTTCCTTAAGCGTTTTTATTATGATTAGGTACGCGAGGGGATCCTCCCCAAGACGCGGCAACCGCCCTTTCATCGGCGTTTGCGACTGCAACAATAGAGGTGATTATTGGATTGGGTAGTAAAAGGTTATGTAAAAAGAAAATCCCTTTGAAAGTATTGACTCTCAAAGGGATGTATTAGGCTTACACGATTTGCTTTTATTCCGACAAGAGGTTTCAGAATCGTCTCTCAGAATAATCCCGCTTTTGGCCTTTATATTTTCAAAACAATAACTAAATCATGCGCAACAATGAGTATGCTTTTCAGGCTGATTCAAGTATCTTTCCTTTACCTGAGAAATATGAATCACGTTGAAAAGTTATTTCCTCTTTTTTAATCTACCTTCTAAGGCTTCTATAGCTTCTTCCGCAGCCTCATATAAATCTGTCTTTTTTGCTTTCCTCGCCTCTTTAGCTACTTTATCTAATAACTCAATATCATATTCTTTTTCTTTATTAGAAAATTGTTGCAAGTATGAAATGCCGGTCTTTTTTTCGTCGTCTGTCGAAAATGACGACCTGCAAAAAAGCCTACCCTCAAATAATCTAATATAGTTTTGATTGTCTTTTAGTACCCCTTCAAGTGAAGACAACAAATCCTTTAAGTCTTTATACAATGACTGCAGTGTTTCGTATGCTTCCTCTTTAGCAGCGTTAGCATCCGCAAGGACTTTTCGCGCATTCCTTTCATTCATGCTTAGTACTATAGTACAGTACGACGTGACCGAGAATGAGACAATAGCGAAGGCAATCCCCAGTATGGACAAGGTATTCTCTTCTGAAAATATCAATTCGACAATCGGATAATCAAGTGCCGCAAGTGCCACAATTAGTGCACAAACTGAAAACAAAAAAGATAGTATGCCAAAAACATATATCCATGGTGACATATTATTTCTTCTTTTTCCCATATTATCGGTATTATTGCAATAGTATTTCAACAATTTTATCCGCAAATTCTCTTGGTTTCAATGATTTGTTGAGTATCGTTACCCTGTCAAGAGGAATCCCATGTTCGGAACAAAAATCCATAATCTCTTCCTCATCTAACACAGAATAAACAATAACAGGAACGTTTTGAAATTTTCTAGAATCAAACAATTTTTTGATAAGAACTAAGCCTGTCCTTGTGGTATTCTTAGTTTCTTTCAAGGAAAGATAGTTTCCATGAGGCATCATAGCATCTATAATAAAACAGTCGATAGGAAAGCCGTTAATACATTCATTGCTGTTTTTTATTTCTTTCATAAAACCATCTGGGTCTATCATATCAATGATAGTACAGTTACGCCTTTCAAGTTCGTCCCTATCAGGCTCAAGGGCTGGTTTATTGATGTCATCGTCAATCCATAGGATTTTTTTCTTTTCGGTGAATTTGATTTTATTAGTCATGATTTTATTGTTTTGGGTAATAAGATTTCAAAAGAAGTAGGATTTCTGGTACTTTTTACGAATATAACGCCACCGAAATCCGTAATTATCTGTTGTGCAACGCTTAATCCAACGCCAAATCCCGTGGCATTTCTACTCATAGCGCGTTCTCCTCGATAGCCCATTTGAAAAACGGCCTCCTTGTCTTTGTTGTCCATCCCGATGCCATAATCCTCAACAAGTATTTCCACAACATCATCAGAATCCTCGTACCATACGTCAACATGGAAACTCTCTGGATGATCACTGTCGTGGTATTTGATGGCATTGGTAAGGAGATTGTAGAAAGCAATCACAAAAGCTTCCTCGTCAACTTGCAAAAAGATGTCGGCATCTTTCTTCGGATGGTGTATTACAATATTGTCGAAAGAAACACCTTCTTCACGTACAATAGGACGCACAATATCTACACTCCGTTTCAGCACTTTGCGTAATGAGCATTTTTTTGTTTTATACTTTGTACGATGTTGCTGTTTTCGTGTTGAATACAGCATGGTTTCGGCTTGCCATCTTTGAATTTGTGAGAAGTCTGCGATATTTACAAGATAATTTCTCAAGTTCTTTTTAAGCCAATCTTCGTCATCATACTCTATGCTTTCAAGAAGTCGGTCTGCTGATTTAAATATGGCGTTGGCTGGAGTTTTAAATTCATGAGCCATCTTGGATATTTGGTTTATCTGGTCTTCCTCTTTGCTGTCGTAATAAATAATCAGAGAAAGGTATTTGGCATAGGATTGCACAAGCTTGAGGTCAATTTCGTTGAAGTAGTCAATAACTTTAGGTGCGCATTTATTTTTCTTATTGAGAAACCTTAATATTCCGATAACATCAGATTGATTTGCAGGATGTTTTATTGGAATAATCATTGAGGTCTTTGCTTTGTTTTTAGTTTTTTCGACCCATTTGCACTTATCTATACAAATTTTGTCCGTAATAATCGGTTTCCCCTTTTCCCCTACCCAACCTGTGGATTCTTCACCTTTAGAGTAAAAATAATATGGATTGTTAAGATCCATGTTACTGTCTGTTGTTGCGATTGGTGCGAACTTATTGCTGTAAGAGTCCCAAATAAAGAATGAAGCACCCTGATAGTCAAAAAATTCCTTTAGCTCTTTATTAATCAGATTATAATAGAAGGTTTGGAGTTTGCCACCGTCATACTTGCTGTATACCTTTTGCAAATTATCGTTCAATAGTACACTGTTTCTATGGAATGCTGTAGAAAAAAAAGCTTTAATAATAGGTGTGCATTTTTGCCATCCATCGTCGTCAATAGAACTTCTCCTATAGGATATCTCAAATATGGCAACTATCTTATCTTTTTCGTAAATGTCAGTTATAGGGATTACAATAAAATCGGTCAGACCTAAAGCATCTACAAATTCCATGGACTTGTGCTTATGCATAGCTACATCTTCTTTCCCACATAGGTAATACTCATTAGGAACAGATTTTAAGACTTCACCAAAAAAACTCTTTTTCAGATTGTAGACAAAATCTGTTTTCTTTTTGAAATTATAATCAACATCTACGGATCTACTTAGCAGTGATGTTGACAAAGGATTCTTATCATCACCTGGATTACTCTTTTCTGTTAAATTCCTATTGATTGACCAAAGCGAACATTCAGCAGCTTCCAAAACTTTGCGTATAGACTCAACTGCCTCGTCGAATAACGAACCACTCATAGGTTTGGTTGCCAACACCAGAAGAGCTTCTTTTAGTTTAGGTACAAAATGGCACATGGCTATAATAATCGATTAATGTGTGCAAAAATATACAATTATTTGATACTAAAATGAAAAGTGACATCTTTATAAAAAGATCCAACATGCAATAGTAATAGACTATCGCTTCTTTACCTGTAAATATTGTGCCTTATGGGACAAGATAGTATTACTTACGAATAGTCCGTCCCCTCAGAATAATTCCGCTTTTGGCCTCGTGTAGGGATGTTCTCTAAAATCGTCGATGATGTCTTTTGTCCAGTTGTGGAGGGCAACGGTGGTGATGTCGGGGTCTTTCAAATATCTGAGCAAAGTTTCGTTCTTGACGTTTTCCAATTCGGTGCCCAGCACCTTCGCCAAATCGCTGCTGACATATTTCCCATCGAAAATCATCCGATTGCTGAGTTCATTGACAATACCACAGATGTACTTGTTTCGCGACTGTCCGCCCAGCATGCTTCGGGCTTCCTCCATCAAATTGGAATCAAACAACAGTTTGTCCAAAAACTCTTCAAGGATGGTTTCTCTTAATCCGCTTCTTAAACAAGGCTTTAATACATTGAGTATCTTCTTGCAGTCGTTCAACAGTTCCTCCACTTGGTTATCGGCATAGCGTTTCAAGTATTTCGACAATTGGGGCTTACGCTGGGCCATCTCTTCATGGATTAAGTCCATCAGCCTGTCGAAGCCCGTGATGCAATACAGGTCATCCTCCTCAAATCTCTTGTAGTTTTTATAAATGTACTGCCCAAGTTTTTCGTAGTTGAACACAAGTATGCACTCTTCTTTCCATTCTACAAACTTATCGAACTTGGCACATTCCGCTTCGAATCCATCGGGGATTTTAGTACCAACCTCCAAGTCGTCTTCACCTATGACCAGCTTGCGGTTCTTCACCTCCCTGCCTATCGGCATCTGGGCAAAACGGAAGAATCCCGTTTTAAGAAACTCAAATATCTCTTGCTTTTGCCTTGCCTTCAATTCATCAAGACTGGGCTCACCCATGTCGTCCAACCAGTCGCGGTATTGTCTGTCTATGCCCTCCTCTGAATAGGTGTTCTGTATTTCATCCCAAAGCTTGGCGAAGAGGTGCGTCTCGGGCTTTTTCACTTTCTTCTGAATCTTGCACAAAAGTTGGAACAAAGTTTTCAGCCCCTTGTCGAGGGCATACACCAAATCCCGTGTACCCATTCTTTCTTCGTCGCAAAGCTGGTGCATGGCTGTTTTGAAAGAATTCAAGACATCAGGGGTGGTATGATAGCCTTCCTCCCCATTGGGCAAAAAGTCGGTCAAGAGGTTGATTTCTGTCTGATGCTTTCCGTTATCCTCACTCGTTTCGTCCAAGCCCCATTGACGCTTCCAACCCACCCGTAAGCCGATGCAGGTCCAATAGTTTACATCACAATATTTGTCGAAGTCGATGCTGATGGCATCGAGGTTGACTGCTGTGTCGAGTTGTCCGCTAAGGGTTTCCAAGTCACGGTTCACTTTGTTGAACACCGCAAGGACACCCCAGGCATACATTCGTCTGAACAATTCGGTGCCAACCATTCCCTCCGGGGGTTGGGTAATGAGTTGGTTGAGGTATTCTATTTCGTCAGAGATTCTCAGCATGGATGGTTTCTCGGTTTAAACTATATCAAGAAAGCGTGAGCCGTCAAATGACAATGCAAAATCACTCCAGGGTTGCCTCCCTATTGACAGACACTTACATTGCACAAATGAGGCTCACGCTGTAGTTTGCAATACTACGCGCAAGCGCCATCTGCCGCAAGGTCAGTCTGTGTCTGTCTTATCGTTCTATGGGCAATTTGGAGTGATCAGATGTAGACGCTGTGACTTCTCGGCGACTCGCTTCCATAATCGACTACCTATAGGGATAGTCTCCTGTGTTTATTATCGTTTTTTCTATTCGTTGGTGTTCAGGAATTTCTTCAAGTATGCTTTCAGTTTTTCAATCACGGTTTGTTTTTTCTCGCCGCTCTCAGGCAAGAAGGGGTTGGTCGGAGGCAGTATCTTGGCGATGCCAGTACCTGTCTCTCTGATGTAGCCTTCCACAAAAGCACGTTGCACAAAGGCCTCCGTCTCTTGCGGTTTTAGATGCTCCTCTTCAATGATGGCATCCAGTTGCTCTTTTTTCTCTTGCTCGATATAGCGTTCCCACTCTGTCCCCACGTCCTTGCCTTTCTCGGGGGTCATCCTTTCGATGAACTTCTCTATCAGCTCACGCTTGTCGCGCATGTCGGGGCTGGCATCCACCTGCTTGCGGATTTGGACGATGATTTCCTTGTCCATGCAGTTGGTGTCGTGATAGCGTTGCACCAAGTCCAGAATATAGCGGATATTGATTTGCACCTGCTTCACCAGCTCCATCTCGAATACGATGTCCTCAGCAATGTCCTCTTTCTCGTCGTTGTGCGAGGGCTTGCGGAATTCTTCATAGTAGGTGTTGTACCAACCCAAATAGTCTTGATAACGCAGCTCTCCGATAATTTTCGCCTCGTCGGTGAAGTCATCGAAAGCAGCCAGCACATTGCGCAAGCGCAATATCTCGCCCAACAACTTGATAAAGGCTTTCTTCCGCTCTTCGTCGATGATGTTCGCCATATCCTCAATCGGAAACTCGTGCAGCAAGCGTTGGATAAGCTCAGTATAAGGACTGTGGAAAATGCCTTTTTCGTCATAGTAACCCAGGCTGTAGTATTCCTCGTAGCTCTTTAGGAACACCAAGCCCGAGGCATTCTCATCGCCAAAGATGGCTAGGCTTTGGTTGGTGGCCTCTTCCAGATTACGGAAACAGACGATGTTGCCGCAGTTCTTTACGGCGTTGAGGATGCGGTTGGTGCGGCTGTATGCTTGCAACAGCCCATGAAGTTTCAGGTTTTTGTCCACCCAAAGCGTGTTGAGGGTCTTCGCGTCGAAGCCTGTGAGGAACATTCCCACAACGATGAGAATGTCAATCTCTTTGTTCTTCATCCTTTGCGACACATCCTTGTAGTATGATTGGAACGAGTCGCCATCCGTGCTGTAGTTGGTATTGGGTGTCCAGTAGTGGTTGTAGTCGTCAATGGCCTGTTCTAAGGCTTCGCGGCTCTGCATGTTAGGAGCATCGCCCAGTTCTTCGGGGTTCTCATCACCCTCAAAGCCCCACTCGTCCACCTCCTCTTCGTTGGCGTTGTAGGTGTAGATGGTGGCCACACGCAGGACTGGCGCACCAGGCTGAGCCAACTGCCTCTTGAATTCATTGTAATAGAGAATGGCAGCAGGTACCGAGTCAACGGCAAAGATGCTGTTGAAGCCTCTTGTCTTCACTCTCATCTTCTGTTCTTCGGCTTTCTTGCCTTTCTTCACCACTTCCTCGACGTTCACCAGTTTGTTCATCGAATAGGCATCGGCACTTTGCTTGGTCTTCTCGGCAAAATGCTCGATAATGTAGCGTGTCACTATCTCGATGCGTTGGGGCGAGTGCAGGGCTTCCTCGGTGTCGATGCCCCACACCTGCTTGCGCTCCACGTCATCCTTCATCCGCATGGTGCTGTTATAGTCCACATGGAACTTCAGCACGTTGTTGTCACGTATGGCGTTGATGATGGTGTAGGTATGCAAGGGCTTGGTGGGCTTACCGTCTTGGTCCGGCTCGCCGCCAAACAGTTGGGCTGTGGTGGTGTATTTGCTGCCTGCGCTGGTGTTGACGGCAAAGATGGGTGTGCCGGTGAAGCCAAACATCAGGTAGCGTTTCACCCGCTTTTCTATCAGTTTGTGCATCTCTCCAAACTGGCTTCGATGGCATTCGTCGAAGATGAGCACGATGTTCTCTTTCGTCAGTATCTCCCTGAGCCTTTCATCGTTGTCGTAGATGGCGGGCTTCATCAGGTTCGACAGCTTCTGTATGGTGGTGATGATGATGCTTACCCCGTCGTCCTTTAGTTGCTTCAGCAGGATGCGGGCCGAACTGTTGGAGTTGGCGCAGTTGGGCTCAAAGTTGTCGTACTCCTTCATGGTCTGGTAGTCCAAGTCTTTGCGGTCTACCACAAACAGCACCTTCTTGATGTTGTCCATCTTGGCGGCAAGTTGGGCTGTTTTAAACGAGGTAAGGGTCTTGCCTGAACCTGTGGTATGCCAGATGTAGCCTCCGGCACGAAGCTTCCCCTGCCATTTGTTGTAGAGTGCCGTCTGTATGCGTTGCAGAATCTTTTCGGTAGCGGCAATCTGGTAGGGACGCATCACCAAGAGCTGCTTGTCGACGTTGAACACGCAGTATTTTGTGAGGATATTCAGGAGCGTGTGCTTGGCGAAGAAGGTGGCGGTGAAGTCACGCAGGTCTGTCAGCAGGTTGTTCTCCTGGTCTGACCAGAAGCTGGTGAACTCAAAGGAGTTGCCGTCGGTCTTGTGTCGGCGCGGACCGCCTTCCGACTCTTGTTCCTTGGCGTAGCGGGTGGTGTTGCTGTAGTATTTGGTGTGGGTGCCGTTGCTGATGACAAAGATTTGCACGAAGTCGAACATCGCCCTTCCAGCCCAGAACGAATCGCGCTGGTAGCGGTTGATTTGATTGAAGGCCTCCTTAATGTCAACACCGCGACGCTTCAGCTCTACATGAACCAAGGGCAAACCATTGACGAGGATGGTCACGTCATAGCGGCTCTTGTGCGCTCCGCCGTTCTCTTCGTACTGGTTGATGACTTGCAGGCGATTGTTGTAGACATTGGTCTTGTCGATGAGCTTGATGTTCTTGTTCACGCCTTTATCCATCGGCAGGCTGAGGATAAAGCCCTTGCCTTGCAGCATCTCGGTCTTTTCGAGTATGGTCATCTGCTCGTTGCTGATCATGGGCAGCAGGCGTTTCCATTCCGTGTCGCTCAACCTCACGTTGTTGAAGGCTTCGATTTGCTGACGGAGGTTCTTCAGCAGCCCAGCCTCGTCTTTCACATAAACATACTCATAGCCTTGGCTCACCAACTGCTTGATGAAGTCGGTCTCCAACTTCGCCTCGCTCTGATAGCCTCCGTCAGGTTTAGTCTCCACCTCGTAGTGGGCCATCACCGTCGAGTGATCCTGTTCTACTATGATTTTATAGTCGTCCATGAATTGTTAATCGTTTTCATTGGTTCTAATGAACAGTAAAATATTGCATAAAAGCCGCGTTATTTTCAGCACAAAATGAATAGAAATCATTTAGGTAGGCCAAGGTTGTATCCATAGTATTGTACTTATCTAAAAGTTTCACTGCCTTGATGATTTTTTTTCTAGGTATTGGACCCGAAGGATATTTCTTTAATAGTCTGAGAATATTTCCAGTTACATCTTGATTTATTTTTGCAGTAGCTACCATTCTATTAAATTGTTTCGTTCCAAGTGCCGCCAATTTGTCTTGTTTAGGCAAATAATAATTAATATTGTTTGTTCTTCCATAATCACTAATGTCCTTCAATATTTTTATGGCCTTATTTATTTCTCCTTCAAACTTATTGATAGTATTAAGTTGGTCTGATTTTGCACTAAGTAATTGCGATGCATTTAAAATGTTGAAATTAGAAATTGACTCCATGGTAGATATTGAATTCCAATGCATTATTGATTCTAAAACTGCAATTTGAAAGTCTTTTATTAGTTGAAGGTCTTTAGTCGACGAAGCATCAATTATAATATTATTAGGTCGAAAACTCTGCACAATGGCATCAGTTTTTTCTTTTATTTCTCTTTTTAACTTTTCTATTTTTTTCCTTTTTCCAATTTCCCCAATCACTTTCAGAAAAGCTAATAATGTAGCGATAATTGTTGCTATTGCAGCAATTGCAGTCAAGATGTCTAATAATTGTTTGTTCATGATATAACAGTTTTAAAAGTTAGTAATTTCTCTCTATAATACTCGTACTGCCTCTCCCGCTCTTTCAGCTGCGCCTCCAAGTTCGCAATGCTCGACTCGAAGGTGTCGAGGATGGAGACGATGCGGGATTGGTCAGACAATGAAGGAACCGGTATTAGATAGTTTTGCAGTTTACTTGTGCTAACTATCAATAAACTCCCACCACCATTGACATTCTTTCTGCACCACTTCCCTATTTTATCAGCCATGTAATACAGATACTTTGGCAACAGTTGCTCTTTACAAATCTCCTTGATTGACAAACAAGTAATCTGTTGATTACATAAAAAATCTGTTGTAACCAAAGCATATTCACCAATGGTTGCCGTCGTTGATACAATAATTGAGTTTTTAGGAAACAAGCCACCTCTCTTCACTCCTAACGGAGTAATTTGTTTTATGGCATCTTTCAAAATTCTACCGTTCTTTCTAATGTCTTCTAATGTAAACCAAGGGATTGTGCCATTATCCCAGAAATCTGGATTCTTTGTCGATGGTGTATATCCATTCTTGATGACGCATACTTCTCCTAAACTCTTCATCTCCACCCCTTCTTTCCCTTCAAGGTCAAGCAGTTGATCTCGGTAATGCTCATATTGTTTGCGGCGCTCAACGATTTGTTGTTTCAGGTTCTCAATGGAAGCGGTGAAGGTATCGAGGATGCCTACTATACGGGCTTGTTCTTTGGTGGATGGGACGGGGATAACTATCTTGTATAATGTGCTTCTATTTAGGCCGGGAATACCTGCTCCTTGCTTTGAAAGCTGAATATCTCTTTCCTTGTGTTTAAGCACATGATAAAGGTATCTCTTTATTACGGAATCATCATGTTCAACCACAAAACAATGTGCTCCTGCCCAAAAATCAGTCGCAATCCAATTCACGAAACCCGCAGACTCGCCCCCTTGTGAAATAGTAATACTATTGGCTTTTTCATTCCAAGAATTAGTATAACCAGAAAATTCACGTCCTCCATTCACCACAGGGAACAACCCATCCTTTACCATATCGTCACGGTTTAACTGGCTACCTGTATGAACAGCGCAAACGTCTCCAAGTTTCTTCCACTCCACCATAAGCTATTCTCCTTCCAATTCTTGAATAATGCCTTCTATCTTCTTATTCAACACATCACCCTCCGCAATAAGTGTTTGCATCTTGGCATTCACCTCTTCAATGATAATCGCCTCGCGGGTGTCCTCCTGTTCCACATAGGATGAGACTGACAAGTTGCTATCGTTGGCCAAAATATCATCGTTCTTCACCAACTTGGCCACATAGTCCTCATCCGTGCGGTTGGCATACAGTTCCATGATTCTGTCCTGATGCTCAGGCAGCAAGACGTTCTTGTTGCCATCCTTTTGGAACAGCTTACTGGCATCGATGAACAGCACGCTGCTATCCACCTTGGCACTCTTCTTCAGCACGATGATGCAAGTGGCGATACCCACACCAAAGAAGAGGTTGGATGGCAATTGAATCACACAGTCAATGAAGTTGTTCTGAACCAAGTACTGACGTATCTTCTTCTCGTCGCCACCCCGATAAAGCACCCCTGGGAACTCAACGATGGCGGCAGTACCTTGCTCCGAAAGGTGCCAGAGCATGTGCATGGTGAAAGCCAAGTCGGCGGCACTCTTGGGAGCCAACACCCCTGCTGGCGCATAGCGTTCGTCATTGATAAGCAAGGGATTCTCCTTACCATCCCATTTCATCGAATAAGGTGGATTGGAGACGATGGCATCAAAAGGAGCTTCGTCCATGTGCTGTGGCTTCAACAAGGTGTCTTCCAGACGAATGTCGAAGTTATCGAAGTTGACGTTGTGGAGGAACATATTGATGCGGCAGAGGTTGTAGGTGGTGGGATTCACCTCCTGCCCGAAATATTTCAGGTTGGGATTCTCTTTGCCTACTGTCTTCGAGAACTTGAGCAGCAACGAGCCGCTACCGCAAGCCGGGTCGTAAACCTTATTGATATTGCGATTGTTCCACGAGGCTATCCTTGCCAACAACTCGCTGACAGGCTGGGGCGTGAAATACTCGCCTCCACTCTTACCAGCATCCGAAGCGTACATTTGCATCAGAAACTCATAGGTGTCGCCAAAGGTGTCGTTCTCCGTGTCGTTGTAGCGCGAACCGAGATCCATCGTGGATACCGTCTTCAGCACCTTACCCAACACCTGGTTACGCTTGATGACGGTGCTGCCCAAGGCGGAGTTGTCCACCAAGAAGTCGGAGAAAAGCCCTTGCAGGTCGTCTTCCGACTCTGTACCCTTGGCAGAGGCTTCAATCGACTGGAAGATGGAAGTCAGGTGTTCGTTCAGGTTATCATCTTTCTCTGCATCCTTCACCACGTTTTGGAAGAGTTGTGAGGGCAGGATGAAGTAGCCCTTTTCTTCCACCATCTTCTTGCGGATGTTCTCAGCCATTGCGTCGTCGATAGCGGCATAGTCGAAGTCGGGCTGCCCTGCCTCTTCCATCAGTTGCTTGATGTAGTCGCAGATATTCTCAGAGATAAAGCGGTAGAAGATGGAGCCCAAGACGTAGGCCTTGAAGTCCCATCCGTCTACACTGCCACGCAGGTCGTTGGCTATCTTCCATATTGTCTTGTGCAACTCGGCACGTTCTTGTTGGGTCGACATGAGTGTATTTCCTATGTTTTGGATTGAATCAGTCAATCATCCATTTATTGGCATTATGCTTTCAGTAAAAAACTTCATCGGGAAAGAACTTCTTAAAGTTGATTGTTCTCAAATCAGAATATCTAGATAATACTTCTGTTATGTTTTTCAAGTTTTTATAAATACTGCCATCGCGAATACTATCATTAGAATCATCTATTGAAATATCATTAGATAATTTCTGAAGTCCATCTTCAAGGCACTTTCTATCTTCATCATCAATCGAATTCAAGAAAATAAAAAAACTCGGACTATCTTGTATTCTCTTTAGTGAATTCAACTCGTTTGAAAAATCAGCATTTTCATTTTCCATGGATTTTATAGCTATAGACTTTATAGTTACCAATAACTCTACATATTCTTCTGAAATACTTTCTATTAGTATTTCCTCCAGACTGAATGTTTCTGATGAATCTTCCTTTGAGAAATATGTTGAAATAGTAATTATTAAAACAGATGCAACAATTGCCCAAAACGCAATTCTAAATAATGGTTTCTTTTGTTTATCAAATAATTCCATAAAAAGTATTCCAATTAAGTGTTTTTTTATAATGAGTTAAAACCGTGAATAATTTCGATAGTAGTTAGTTTCGTTTTTTCTCTTTCCAATCTTATCTCCCACAACGTCTTCCCGTTGTAGCTGAAATACTTCAGCCCTTGGTAAGCACTGCGCAAATCGACAGGTCTTGCGCTTTTTACCAATCTTCACCCAGTCTACTTTGAAGCTGGGGTTGGTCAGCATATAGACATATCCGGGGTCTTTGTTTTCCATAGTTTTCTTGTATTATTCATTCATCGAACATCTTCCTCTCTTCAATTGTTCCAAGATCAAATTCTTCAAGAGCAAATAAAGGCTCAAGCCCAAACTTCCGCGCCTCCAAGTACTCTTTCCGCATCCCGTACTTGTCGGCTATAGCCATAGCCTTCTCGTCAACTCGGCGCATCCGTCGGCTGCGAAACAGCCATTTGATATGTCCAAATAGGCTGTTCATGGGGCAATGGGGTCTAGGTTAATGACTGTATCATCCAACCAAGTGGTATCAATGTAGAAGCTGACGCCCTGATTCGGGGCGGTACCTCCGCCTTGTTTCGGGGCGTTGGTTGTGGCTTCGGACTTGCTGCAAGCCAAAAAGCCCAGCATCAGCCCCAACAACAGGGCACAAAAAATCCCGCCACGTAAGGAACGAATCCCAACGGGCAGGACATTGTATGCTGCTGACTTACAATAAGATGCTACCTCATGAGTATTCTCAACGGGGGGGTAATTGATTGATATTCAATGCTTTACAAAAGCGTCTTGGGACATTCATGGCAGTATAGCATATTACAGCCTGCAAAATTATACCTTATCTTTGGGAAAAGCAAGAACGGGAGGCTTTTTTTCATCCGAAAAATACAGGTTTTTTTTAAAGCCCTCGTTTCTACCTCGTTCTTATTCCTCACTTTTATACCCAATCCTCCGGCGCGGCTGAGCATCAGCCAGCGGAGTTGTTCTATCATGCGATTTATGATGGGTCGAAGGGTGCGTCTGTTGTCCATAAGGCTGAAATCTTTCGTTTTATATGGCGGTTGTTTTTATTTTATGTATTTTTGCAGGCATAATGAACCGAACTTTGTAATTATGACACAGATCATTTTGAACATCGAAGATGCCAGCCTTGTGCCCAGCCTGAAACAGATTTTGAGCGCCATAAAGGGGGTAACCATAGACAAATTGGTTACCACTAAGTCTGATGTTGAGGCTGAAGAGACTTTTATCAAAGAAACCATTACACGTGGTTATCAGGAAGCGCAAGAAGGACGTTTCGCTGGCAAGAACCTCAATTCTCTTGATGCTCTGGTTAATGAACTCAGGGCTGATGCATAATCGTATATGGTTACTTTCAACTATACCGAGGAATTCTTGCGTCAAGCCAAGCGTCTGGCCAAGCGTTATCATAGTCTGGCTGATGATATTAACGCATTGCAGTTTGAGTTGATGGAGAATCCTGAAACGGGTGTTTCCTTGGGTGGAGGGAAACGCAAAATCCGTCTTGGTGTCAAAAGCAAAGGGGGAGGTAAACGTGGCGGCCTTCGAGTGATTACCTTGAATGTGGTTGTGCAAAAAACTGACACTTGTATCAACCTGCTCACGATTTACGACAAGAATGAGATTAAGAATGTCTCTGAACAATATATAAATCAGATTATTCGTAACCTTGAATAAAGGATGCTCATCCATGTTGCGTGTGCGGCGGCTGCGCAAAGCAAGAGCGGGAGGCTATTTTTCATCAAACTTATGCACTTATGACTTATGCACTTCGGACATTAAGGTTTTTCGATTTGCAATTCCAAGGTAGGTAAATATGAAAATTATAATTTTATTATTATAATATTAATATATTAATATTATAATAATAAGTTTTCTTTTGTCAAGTTTCCAGAAACCTTCCTGTCTAAAGTCATAAGTGCATAACTGCATAACTTCGGCTCAAAAAACGCCCCAAATCGGACATTGTAGAGCCTCGGAGGTTTGGTACCGCCAAACTGGGAGTTTGCCACAAGCAAACTGGGAGTTTGGTGCCGCCAAAGTTAGTTGAGAGTTGAGAGTGTAGAGTTGAGAGTCAGTTGAAAGTTGAGAGTTGAAAGTTAAAAGTTTGGAGTTGGGAGTTTGGAGTTGGGAGTTGGTCGGTTGAAAGTTTTTTTTCGGGTTTTATGGCGGCGTTTCGGAAATTGTTGTAGTTTTGCAGCGTGAAATTCAAGGCAGACCACCGGGAGTATCGAACCCACAGGACGCTTGAAACACACATCGAATGAAGGATTGAGGCAGACCACCGGGAGTATCGAACCCACAGGACGCTCACCTTTAGATGATTACGACTGCTGCATCACTGCCGCAGTCGTTTTTATTATGGATGTTATGGAATGAAGCCTGATGGTTTTCCTTTGTTTGTCTTCTATGATGTTCAAATACAACACTCTCTCACCGATTGTCATTTTGTAATAATGAAACCAAACTTTTTTGTTGCCGTTTTTTGTGTCCTTTGTGGTTTCAATAAACCTTGCACTGCTGAAATGGTTAGGCAATGTGCTTATATCATTGATAAACAGTATCCCCTTGGCTCTATAAAGAGCATCAGCGACAAGATGCTCAATGTCTTTTTCCGTCACCCGAAACTTGATTTTCTTCCCGCTGCTTTCTGGAATGATATGTTGAAGCGATAGCAGCACAGAACTGCGGGCTTTCACATGATCTTCTATCTCGGTTCTTGTCATGTTGGCATATCGCCAGTCGGGATTGTATTGCTCATTCATGATTACTATTCTTTTGAGCACAAAGATACGTCACTAGTCAAAAATTATCCGTTGATTAAACGTTTGTAGTCGACAGTAGTCGTTTGTTGTCGTTTGCTGTCGGATAGTTTGCTGAGAAATATGAAGTTACACTTTTGCCCCATTTTGACGGAGGGTCTCTTTTAGTTCAGCATCGGGTATGTCGGCTAACGAGAAGTCCAAGCCTACGAAAGACAGCGGATGAACCTTTATAGTTTTGTTTTCACTGTTTTCTATGTCGGTAATGCAAATGGTACCGTCACGTGACCCGCTGACGATATGTTTCCCGTCCCGGGACACCGCAACGGCATACACTCCGCCCTTATGCCCCTCGATGGGCTGACCTATCGCCGCGCCAGTCTTCAGGTCCCACACGCAGATGGTGCGGTCCCATGACCCGCTGACGACGCGTTTTCCATCGGGGGTCACCGCAACGGCTCGCACCCAGTTTTTATGCCCTTCTATGAGTTTCCCTATCAGCACACCGCTCTCTAAGTCCCAGATACATATGGTGTAGTCGTCAGAACCGCTGACGATGCATTTCCCGTCTGGGGTTACGGCAACAGCTCGCACCCGGTTTTTATGCCCTTTTATGGGTTTCCCTATCGGCACGCCGCTCTCTAAATCCCAGACGCGGATAATGTCTCCAGACCCGCTGACGATGCGTTTCCCGTCTGGGGTCACCGCTACGGCAGTCACCGAGTCTCTATGCCCTTTGATGGGGTTCCCTATCGCCACGCCGGTCTCCAGGTCCCACACGCGGATGGTGCAGTCTCCAGACCCGCTGACGATGCGTTTCCTGTCTGGGGTCACCGCTACGGCAGTTACCCCGCCTTTATGCCCTGCGATAGGCTTCCCTATCGACACGCCGCTTTCCAAGTCCCATACGCGGATGGTGCAGTCTCCAGACCCGCTGACGATGCGTTTCCCGTCAGGGGTCACCGCAACAGCAAACACCGAGTTTTTATGCCCTTTTATGGGAGTCCCTATCGGTGTGCCAGTTTCCAAGTCCCAGATATGGATGGCGTTGTCCCATGACCCGCTGACGATGCGTTTCCCGTCAGGGGTCACCGCAACGGCTCGCACCCAGTTTTTATGCCCTTCGATGGGTTTCCCTAACAGTGCGCCAGTCTCCAAGTCCCAGACACGTACGGTGTGGTCGTCAGACCCGCTGACGATATGCTTTCCGTCCGGAGTTACGACAACAGCACGCACCCAATTTTTATGCCCTTCTATGGGATTCCTTATCGCCGCGCCGCTCTCCGAATCCCAGAGACGGATGGTTCTATCGTCAGACCCACTTACAATGTGTTTCCCGTCCGGGGTTACGGCAACAGCACACACCCAGCTTTTATGCCCAATTATGGGCTTCCCTATCGGCACGCCTCTCTCTAAGTCCCAGACGCAGATGGTTCTATCGTCAGACCCGCTGACAATGCGTTTCCCGTCCGGCGTCACCGCAATGGCAGCCACCCCGCCTTTATGTCTTTTAAGGGGCTTCATTATCATCGTGCCAGTCTCCAGGTCCCAGACGCGGATGGTTTTGTCGTAAGACCCGCTGACGATGCGCTTCCCGTCTGAAGTCACCGCAACGGCAGTCACCCTGTCTTTATGCCCCTTGATGGGTTTCCCTATCGCCGCGCCGGTCTCCAGGTCCCACACGCGGATGGTACGATCGTCAGACCCGCTGACGATGTGTTTTCCGTCAGGGGTCACCGCTACGGCAGTCACCAAATTTTTATGCCCTTCGATGGGACCCCCTATCGCCGCGCCGGTCTCCAGGTCCCAGACGCGGATGGTGTGATCGTCAGACCCGCTGACGATGCGTTTCCCGTCAGGGGTCACCGCTACGGCAGTCACCGAGCCTTGATGCCCTTCAGATGAAAAAGTCCTTGCAGATAGCCTTATGTTATTCATCTTTTCTGGCGCTGTAGGTAATGCTAAGGTGACCTCGCCATAACGGTATGGATACAACGAAATGTTGCTTAAATCAAGCCTGCTAAATTCCAAATGAGAAAAATCATTATTATGCAGTAATCCCTGTAATCGCAGCTGGTTTATCGTGGCTTTTTCTAAGGCAGGGGTTGTTTTTCTATTTTGCTCCCATAAGCGATCCGCTTCTTCCTCACTAATCAAATCAACGACAAACTGCATGACATAATGGTCGACAGTAGATTCCCATTCTTCAGGGAGTCTACCGCCTGACAAATAGCTTGAATTAATCAAATGCATGGCGGCAAGGGCATCGCGGAATTGTTGGTGCATCAGGCGATAATCGTTTCCGTTTTTTACGAAAAGGCAAAGTTTGTTTTCCAATAGGCTTCTGATGAGATCCAACGGAGGTATTCCATTAGACTTTTGAATGGCATCACTTATTTGGAACGGGAATTCATCCGTTTTGTCGAAATGGTTTTCCAACAGATGATAGGCTTCCTCCAAAAAGTCGTGGAACTCTTTTTTGTTCAAGACAAAGAGGGTTTTTTGTTGCATTCGCCAAGCTATGTATGGTGCGATGAATTCCATTGCTATTAAAGCGTTTTTCGCGTCTTCGCCTTCTTTCCCAAAGTTCCAAAGTTCGCATTGCAAGTAATTCCAAACAATGGAGCCAGCACTTTTCACTTCCTTAAAATCGGATGAATCACAATCCCTTTCCTCCATTACACGTTCCGTCATTGCATAAAGCGTAAGCAACAGTGGAGTGGTAATAAGTTTCTTTACTGCATCATCGGTTGGGATTGGGATATTCATGCTTCCGAGGTATTCGACTACTGTAGCATCCGAAAGGGCTTGAAGCTTTAAGGCTGAATACTTATCACCAAGGGCAACGTAGGTATGAATATCATAACGTGATGATGTAATGATTTGTACTCCGTGAAAATCAGACCAATATACAATATCCCTACCGATGGGTACTCTTTGTTCGGCAGAGATTTCATTAAAACCATCCAATAGGAGTAATAGGCGAGGTCCATTGTCCCATGGCTGATCCACGAGGTCCAATAATTGCTCGTATAAATCTCCCTTATTTTTCAGGATCTTTTTCTTGATGTAACGTTCTATTGGATCTTCTCCAGTGGTCAATTCATGGAGAGGTATATAAATAGCTGGGACATAATGGGGTGCGATCTTATCTGTGTCGGGTATGCTAAGCAAGGTAACTGTTTTCCCAATACCCCCATCACCTTCAATCATCAAATGATTCTTTTCTCCCTTCCCCCAACTCTCCTTGATGATATCTCTCACGGTTTTGAGTTTGTCATTAGAGTCGAGTGCTTCAAGCTTGATATGTTTCTGTTTGGTTTGGGCATTCGGGAACAACCTGTCGTCAATTTTCATCAACTGGAAGCTGGGATGTTTCTCTCGCTTATCATGAAGCTTCTCATCTAAACACTTGTAAAGCTGATTGTAGCCGTCAATCTTGTAAGTTTCCGATTTACGCCCTCCCTCGTCTGGAATCTCTACAACCTTATCATTTAACTCCTTAACGATACAGATGAGTTTCTCGACAAGTCCTTTAACTTCATCAATATTGCCAGTCTGTTTGACAACATACTGGTATATTGTTTTGACAATGTTGTTGGTATCCTTGGCATTGAACTGATTCCATTCTTCATTTAGGACCTGCCGTAAATCTTTGTCTGTTTTAGTCTCTTCAAAAAACCTTCTGAATTCGTCCCGATTAATGTAATTGGGGAGTGGAATGGTATTGATGGAGGACGGCTCGTCCATAACCAGAACTATCAAACCGACAAGCTCGGGCATGTGGATTTCCACATTTCGGATATAAAACTCATCGCTCCCTTTCAGCGCAGTTTGCAATGCTCGGTTAAACTTCTTCCTAATCCTGTCGTCATACCCGACGACCTTATCACCTACTTTTTCCAATGCAGGCAGCAACAGACCTATAGCATCAAAAGCATCCATAGACTTGAATTTTGGAGGCAAATTTACACTATTATTTGGACTGAGCACCTCGTTTCGAAAGAGAGAAAGAAAAAAATTTCAAAAAAAACCACTTTTTCGCTTGCCATTTCAGAAATTTTTCGTATTTTTGCAACGTTGTTGCAAACGCGACGGGAAAACCCGGGATTTCTTGCTCACGGTTTGCCGACAACAGTTCCCAAGGAAGCGTTTTAAAGGATGTGCCAGCAAGGAAGTGATTTTTTCATTTACCTTTAAAACTTTACTATTATGGCAACTCAAAAGATTGCAATGGGGATTAACCTCAGAAAGAACAAGAACGAAAGTAGCAGCGGCTACGGCAACTATTACCCTGAAGTAGACCGCCAGAAGACCCTCTCGCTGCGCGGCTTCGCCGAGCATATCGAGAGCCACGGCTCGCTGGTCCAGCGCGATGTCATCGAGGCCGTGCTGAACAAGATTGTGGTGTGCCTGCCCGAACTGGTGGCACAGGGCGTGCCGGTGCAGCTGGGCAGCCTCGGCACCTTCTACCCCACCGCCAAGGTGGTGAAGGGCGCCGGCGTGGCGGGCATCGCCGAGATGGAAGGCCTCAACCCCGACACCATCGTCCAGGGCATCCGCCTGCGCTTCAAGCCCGACGCCTCGAAGCTCGACAACCTCTGCGGCCCGGCCTTCAAGAAGAACTGCTCGCTCGAGCTCCGCAACATCGTCGACACCGAGGAGGTCACCATCGACGGCAAGACCCGCAAGGTGCAGGTGCTCACGCCCATCGCCTCGGCTGTGGCCAAGTGGAAGGCCGAGCATCCCGATCCTTCCTCCGGCTCGGGTAACGGCGGCAATACGGGTGGTAACACGGGTGGAAACACGGGCGGCAACACGGGTGGCAACACCAACGAGCCTGAGACCGTAGCAGCCCCCACCATCAGCGGCACCACGCCTTTCACGGAGACGACCCAAGTGACCATCACCGGTCCTGACGGAGCCGAAATCCGCTACACCACAGACGGCAGCACGCCCACGTCTGAAAGCACCCTCTACAACGCTGCCTTCAGCCTGAGCGACACCACGACCATCAAGGCCATCGCCATCAAGGACGGCGTGAGCAGCACGGTGACGACCAAGACCTTCACCAAGAGCTCTGGCGGCGGCGGCAACGGCGGGGATGACCCGTTCGCTGGATGATCGACCTTCTAATCATGCAAGATTATGAACAAGAAGCGTATCATCGAGATTGTGGTGAAGATGTTAGTAGCCGCTCTCACAGCTTTCGTCACTGCGATAACAACCACGAGTTGTATGGGTAGAGGTCCGATCTTCCTTTAATTGACAGTTGACAGTTGATAGTTGACAGTTGGGCTGGCGGCAAGATGCCGCCAGCCTTTTTTTTATTCCTTCACGAAACGGTGTGTGGTAACAAAGGCTTCTCCTGTGAGACTGATGACGTAGGTCCCGGCGGGGAGTTCACTCACATTCAGCTCGAATGCCTTGGTGCCGACATTCTGGCTACGCATCAACGCGCCCGTTATGCTATAGATATCGCAGCTCAGGACGGGTTGTTCACACTCAATCTTCACGGCCTCCATTGCAGGATTGGGATAGATGGTGGCCTTGCTCATGAGGTGCTCCGTTGCCGCATCCCATTCCCTAATCAGGTTAATATCGTCCACCACAATCATGAACTGGTCGGTGCAGTCGAAATGACGGAAGGCGACCCAGATGTCCTGTCCGGCAAACTCGCGAAGGTCGACTTGGTATTCATACCACTGCCCTTGCGTCTTAGCCGTCATCGTGGTCTCCCAGATGGTCTTGAAGTCTTCAGGATTGGTATTGCTCTCGGTGGACACCGCTATGCCGAAATGCTCGGCAGGGTAAGCCTGGTCTTGGGCGCAGGCCCTGAAGGTAATCAGCTGACAGTCGAGCTTATAAGGCGTGACCATATAGTTGTCGGGGGTCAAGGCAATGTTGTTGTAGTCGTCAATGGAGGCTGACCTCACGCTATAGGGATTAGAGGGATTGCCCCAGTTGTTGTTCATCTGCCAGTTGTAGCCGTCGCCGTCAGCATCAATGGTGGTCCAGGTCAGGATACCGTTGTTGAAGTCGAAAGCGATGTCACCCGCCGGCGGTTCCGGTGCAGGCGGCAGCTCGCCATCGCCCAGCATATAAATGCCAATCAGGTTGGGGCTTTGGTCGGCATCGCCGATGAAGCAGATATTACCTTTGTACTCGCCGATGTAAGCACCGCCTGCGCTACCCGCTATCGAGAAGCCCGGGGTGGTACCGAAATCGAAGATGTAGGTGCTGCTCAGTTGGTCGGTTTCAATCTCATAGTCGAAGACATGGGCTGTGAAGCCTGCCACCGCGTGGATAAACAGATGGGCTATGCCGTTTTCATCGGTGAAATAGCCCGTGCCGTGTACCGAATGCGAGCCCATAGGGTGTGCCGTCGCCGTCTTGATGACGTTGCCGCTGCGGTCGATGAGGCGGAGGTCAAGGTACAGGTCGGGGTTGTTGCCCGTTGCACCCGAGCCAACCCAGAAGCCGTCGTACACGGGGTCGTAGGTGCAGTGGCGCAGCTCCTCGAAGCTGGTGTTCAGCGTGCTGACCAAGGTCTTGTTATGCAGGTCGAAGCACCACACCGTGTTGGTGACGTCGCAACCGTAGAAATACTGTCCGTCGTAGGTCATGTCGCGGATGAAGCCACAGCCATCGATGTCAAACTCCTCGAGGAAGTTGCCGTCCAAGTCGTACTTGAAGAACATGGACTGCACCGTGGAGGAATAGCCCCAGGCGCTGGTGTAGATGTTCTCACCGTCGCACACCACACCGTGCTGTCGGCCTGTGGTGGTAACGAAAGAGGTGATAAAGTCCCACATATCGGTGGTTTCAGCCGATGCGGGCAGGGTCATCGCAAAAAGCGGAATCAAAAAAAATAAGAGTTTTTTCATGATGTGTTTATTTGTTTTGTAATGATAGATAAGCTTTTCCAAGATGTTCGGTGAGGTCGCTGGCGATCAGGGACTCCTGCCCTATTTCCTCAGCGGCGAGGTCTCCAGCAAGACCGTGGAGATAGACCCCAAGAACCGCTGCCTCCTCGGGTGAATAGCGTTGCGCCAAAAGCGAGAGGATGATACCCGTCAGCACGTCGCCGCTGCCTGCCGTAGCCATTCCGGGGTTGCCTGTGGTGTTGAAGAAACAGGTGCCGTTCGGGAAGGTGATGGCGGTGTGGGCGCCTTTCAGCACGATAATGAGGTTGTTTTTCACCGATAGTTCCCGTTGTTTCTCAAGGCGTTCGAATGAGGTAGAGGTCTTCCCTACCAGTCGTTCAAACTCCTTGGGATGCGGCGTCAGGATAGTCTTGGCAGGCAGGAAAGCGAGCCAAGTGGGGTTGTCGGAGAGGATGTTCAAGGCATCGGCATCCATGACGAGGGGCACTTGCACCTCTTGTATGAGTCGCTTCAAGGCACGGACGGTGTCGTCAGCCTTGCCCAGTCCAGGGCCTACGCCCACAGCGGTGTATGCATCCAAATGATGAAACATCGTGAAGCAAGTGTCCGATTCGTCTCCGTCAATCATGGCTTCGGGGATGGCGGTCTGCATGGGCAGCTGGGCCACCTTAGGCAAGTGTACACTCAGCAGACCTACGCCTGTGCGCAGACAGGATTTCGCGCCAAGCAGGGCAGCACCCGTCTTGCCTTCGGAGCCTGCAATCAGCAGGGCGTGACCGTAAGTGCCTTTGTGGGAATATTTCGTGCGGTTGTGCAGGATTGGCTTCACCATCGCTTTGGTGGTCAACAGGTTGGGTGTCTCCAACTCCTCGCAATAACGCGGGTGCAGACCGATGTCCAACACTTCGAAGCGGCCCACATAAGGGTCGTTCTCAGGCAGCAGAAACGCCAACTTGGGAAACTGGAAGGTCAGCGTGTAGTCGGCTTTGAAGATGAAGCCCAAGGCACTGGGCTGGTCGGCGAAGAGACCCGAGGGGATGTCGATGGCCACGCGGATGGCTTTGCTCTGGTTGAGGTAGGCAATCAGGTCGGCAGCCACACCTTGGGGCGGACGGTTGAGTCCCGAGCCAAAGAGGGCATCCACCACCACATCCTCTGCCCCGACCTTCGGGAAGTCGTTTTCGCTGAGGATGTCGAACATCGGCACCTTGGTCTCGTTCATCAGGCGGTAGTAGTTCACCTCGCAGTCGTGACTCATGCGGTCAGAGTGACGCACCATGAACACCTGCGGGACAATCTCCTGCTGGTTCAGCATTCGGGCCACGGCCAGACCGTCGCCACCGTTGTTGCCCATACCGCAGAAGATTTTGATGGTCTTCTCGCGCGGCGTTCTACGATAAAGCCATTCGAAGACCTTTGTCGCCGCCCGTTCCATCAGGTCTATGGACTCGATGGGTTCGTTTTCAATGGTATAGCGGTCGGCTTCTCTTATTTGTTCTACTGACAGTATCTTCATACATCATCCCTCCATTTCCCATTCAAAACCACAATCTTCACACTCGCAGACAATATCACAACTGCCGAGAAAACCCGCGAGAAAACCGTTATCGCCGAAAACCATCGAGCCCAATATTCCGTTTCTCCAACTGAAGCCACGTTCACCAGACAAAATGTTTTGACTACCACAATTCGGACAATACATATTACTTCCTTTTAATAGTTAATCGCAATATAGGTTCAACACTTCCTCCAATTTCTCTTTCCCTTCAAACAATATCCCTTTAATCCCTAAAGCACTCGCCCCAGCAACATTATTCGGGTTATCGTCAATAAACACCGTTTCCTCAGCCTTGATGCCGAAACGCTGCAAAGCTAACTGGAAAATCTTCGGGTCGGGCTTCATCACGTGTTCAACGCCCGAAATCACCATATCTTCCATGAGGTTGAGGACCGGATATACAGGCCGCACCAAGGAGAAGGTCTCCACCGACCAGTTGGACAGTCCGAAGATGCGGAAGCCTTTCCCTTTTAATACCTTTATATAATCCTCCATGCCGGGAATCTGCCCACCCATCATCTTCATGAAGTCGCCGTAGTAGAGTTCGATTTCCTTTTTCCACTCGGGATGCTCGGCAATCAGCTCCGCCGTGCCCTCCGCGATGGGTTTGCCGTTGTCATGCTGGGCGTTCCATTCGTAGGTGCAGATGTGGGTGAGAAACCACTCGGCCTTGTCCTTGTCGCCGAAATAGGGGTCATAAAGGTAATGCGGGTTCCAGTCAAGGAGCACGCCGCCGTAATCGAAGATGATATTCCTGATCATAATGCTGTCTAAATTTCGGCAAAAATACAAAAACAACCACGAATTAAGGCTAATTAATGTCGAAAGAGACCTGTAAATTCCATTTTGGACTATTTTTCCAACATCCATTACACTTTTTTTCGTACTTTTGTCACTTCGTTACGTCAACGTTTTCCGTACGAATCTATCGCAAAATGAAACACATCTATTTAATTATCTGCATTATCGGAGCAATGATTGCCTCCGTCAACCTAAATGCCCAAACACCTGAAGAAGTAGTGGAGCGAATGACAACCGAATTTCAGAAAGGCGATTCACTTGGAATGTCTTTCGATTTCGTGATGTCCATCCCCATCCTTGGTGAGTTCAAAAGCACCAACTATACTCTGGGCGACAAACTAAGGATTGAACTCTCAGTAAACGGAAAGAAAAATATCAGTTGGATAGACAGCACAACTGAATGGAATTACAATTCCGAAAAGAACGAGGTGACAATCAAAAACGCCGAACCTATGGAAGACAAGGATAACGCTGGCGACACAGAACTCGTCACCGGTGTCAAAGAAGGCTATGACCTCTCTTTCGACAAGAAAACCGACGACAAGGCCTGGTACATCATCTGCAAGAAATCAAAGTCGAACAAGGACAAGGACGACCCGAAACGCATCGACATCGCCGTCTCGAAAGCCAATTACCAGACCCTCTATTTGAAAACCAAGGCCAAAGGCATCGGCATCACGATGGAGAACTTCAAGTTTGGTGTGACCGAAAAGCAAGTCACCTTCAATCCCGCTGACTACCCCACCGCCAAAATCATTGACGAGAGATAATAAAGCCATGAAAAAAGCAGTCTTCCTGCTTGCCCTCGTCGCAAGCCTTTACACCCTGCAAGCCCAGGAATATCGCTTCAATGGCGAGCCTGACGGCTTCAGCATCAGCAACAGAAACAGCCTTCAACTGACGATAAGGCATAACCTCGGTGCCGTCACCATCGAAAGTGCCAACCGCAGCGAAGTGCAAGGTCAGGTGATCACCCTGTCGGGCATCCATTGCGCCAACCAAGCCGGTGCCCCCGACCTGCCGAGCCACAGCACCTTCGTCGCCATCCCCAACGGGGCATCAGCCTCGCTCAAGATGGTGTCGGCCAATACCAAGCTCATCCAGAATGTCGACCTCATCCCTGCGGCAATGCCTCAGTTGGACAACGACAACAGCCCTGCCGTGTATCAAAAAGACATGAGCATCTACGGGCGCAACGCTTTCTACCCCGAGTCGCCTTTCCGTATCTCGGAGGTCAGCAGCATCCGCGGCGTGCAGGTGGTTGAGGTGGGCGTGATGCCCTTCCAATACAACCCCGTTACGAAGGAGCTGATGGTCTATAGCGAGATGGAACTAGCCTTGGATTTTGTCTTTGACGACGAGAACGGCTGCCTCGATGGGACAGCCCTCCAATATGGCGACCCGCGCTACCGTAGCCCCGAATGGGACCAAATCCTGCAGGACGTCATCCTCAATCGTGATGCCTTGCCTGAAATCGACTACGGCGAACGCAGGCGCAAGCACTATGAGAACCGCGAAACGGGCTGCGAATACATGATTATCACCCCTGATAATGATGACTTCATCCAACTGGCTGACAGCATCAAACTGTTTCGCACCGAGCAAGGCATTCCCACTGAGGTCTTCACCGTTTCGCAATGTGGCGGCAACACCCAGACTGCCATCCGCAACTTTATCCGCAATGCCTACAACAACTGGGACATGCCCCCTACGGCTGTGCTGATACTGGGTGACCACAACTCGGACGGCACACAGGGTGTCGTTTCGTATACCATGAACAACCACCCAGGCGGCGACAGCTACAACCCTTACATCTCTGACCATGCCTATTCGATAATGGGCAGCAACCCCATGCCCAACATTATCCTAGGCCGCATCACGGGACGCAATTTCGACGAGCTGTACCACATGATCAAGAAAGACCTCGACTACGAACGCCAGCCTCCCACCGACCCCAACTTTTATGACCATCCCGTTACAGCTATGGGTTTCCAGTTGGAGCGTTGGTTCCAACTCTGCTCGGAAGTGGTGAACGGATTCTTCGAGTATGAGCTCGGCAAGCACCCCGTGCGTCAGAACGCCATCTACCAAGGTACCCCCGGCAGCCGCTGGTCGACCTACGAATACACCAACACGGTGCTGAACTATTTCGGTCCTTCGGGTTGCGGCTACATTCCTCAAAATATGTCGCACCTCACGGACTGGAGTGCCACCGGCAACACAGTGAACGAAGCCATCAACAGCGGAGCTTTCCTTATCCAACACCGCGACCACGGTGCGGAAGAGGTATGGGGCGAGCCGAGTTACAGCATCGGCTTCATCAAGCGACTCACCAACAAAGACCTCACTTACGTCATGTCGAACAACTGCCTCACGGGCAGGTTCAACTACAGCGGCACTGACGGCTGCTTCGCCGAAGCATTCCACCGCCACCAATACGGTGCCTTGGGCCTCATCGCCGCTACTCAGGTCTCCTATTCCTTCGTCAACGACATCTATGTTTGGGGCAATTATGATAATATGTGGCCTGACTTTATGCCCACCTATGGCACACAGCATGCCACCAACTTCGTCCGTCCCGCTTTCGGCAATGCGGCAGGAAAATACTTCCTCCGCCAGTCCTCGTGGACCGATGACGGCGTAAAAGAAATCACCTATTATCTATTCCACCAGCACGGCGACGCCTACATGAACCTTTACACTGAGATGCCGCAGGAACTCACCGTAGAGATGCTTCCCGTCCTCGCCGCAGGCAACAGCTATTACACGGTGAAAGCCGATGAAGGAGCCAACATCTGCCTGAGTGTCAACGGACAAATCATCGGGTATGACATCGCAACGGGTAACACGCAACAGATTGCCGTCACACCGCAGGAAGTCGGTACCACCATAAAACTCACCATTACCAAACAAGACTACTACCGTTACGAGCGTTTCATCAAGACCATCCCCACCGACAAGCCTTACGTGATTTTCGACGCCGTCGACATCAACGACGAGGAAGGTAACAGCAACCAAGCCCCTGACTATAACGAGACTTGCCGCTTGGGAATCAGCCTACGCAATGCCGGCTTCTCCCCTATGGACAGTTTCAACGTCACCCTCAGTTGCAGCCACCCCTCAGTGGAAATCATGCAAAACACCTTCTCCTACAACAGCATGGAAAGCGCCGAGACCCAGATGCAAGCGAATGCCTTTGCCGTGCATTTCGGCGACGACCTTTACGACCAAGAGAAGGTGAAGTTTTACCTGAAAATGGAAAACGACGGCTACACCTTCAACGATAGTGTCACCCTCATCGTAAAAGCCCCGAACCTAAAATGCGGCAACCTCAGCATCACCGACTTGAACAGAATCCCGATGGATCGTTTGATGAAAGGCACGTCTTCCTATCTAACCTTCGACATCATCAACCAAGGAGGAAGCAAGTCGATGGAAATCAGCAACAGGCTCAACCTTCTTGCTCCTTTCCTTAGTGTCGACGAGACCGATATTTGCATTCCTGCCATCGAAGCCAGTGCCACGGGACAAGTCACTTTCCTTGCCCATGTGGACGAGGATGCTGAAGATGGTGTCATCAACTACAGCCTGCAAGCCCAAAGCGGACACTACGCCGACCTGATAGAGCGCAGTATTCCATTGGGATACACCTCGGAAGACTTTGAAGACGAGGAACTAAACTCTAACCTGCAATGGAATCTGGGGTCGGGCAGCAAGAAATGGTACGTCACAGAAGACAGCACCGCGAATGGAGGCCACTGCATGCGCTCACCTGCTTTAAACAACAACGCCAATGCTCACCTCAACATTGGTATCTCCACTGAAATCAGCGACAAATTCTCATTTTGGCACAGAACCTCCACCGACAGCGGCGACGTTCTCTCCTTCATGTTGAACGGAAAGGAAGTGGATTTATGGAGCGGTATCAACGATTGGGAGTATGAGGAATTTGAGTTGCCGGCAGGGAAAAATCTTATTCGCTTTTCCTTCAAGAAAGACGCTGAAGGCAGCGCAGGCGAGGATGCCGTCATGATTGACCAGCTCCGTTTTCCGCCTTTTGCCAAGATGGTGCTTTATGCCGGTGAGGACACCGAGACTTGCCCCAACTCCACTTTCATCCCTGATGGTTACATCTATAACCAAAAGAGCCTCATCTGGCTCACCAATGGTGATGGCAACTTCGATGATGCCACCCTTGAGCACCCGACCTATACCTTTGGCGAAGGCGACAAGGCAGAAGGTCAGGTGGAGCTCACCCTCACAGGTGTCTCCGCACTCGATAATAGCCAACATAACAGCACAATAACTATCAACCTATTGCCCAGTTTTGATTCCTATTATTCACCTACGGCCCCTTCGGGTGTCGAGGAGATTGACCTGCGTTTGGTCAGCCAAAGCGAATACACCGCTGAAGCAATCGAAGGCGTGATGTACACCTGGAGCCTTGAGCCTCCTACGGCAGGCAACATCAGTGGCAACGGGACACAAGCCATCGTGGAATGGGACAGTGAACATCGTGGGCAAGCCAGCATTAGTTACCGTTATGAGAACGCTTGCGGTTCCACAGCAGTTTCAGAGCCTTTGAATGTCAACATATATAACTCCACAGGAACAGACGAGCATGAAGTCGGCAGGATTGAACTTTTCCCCAACCCCACCGATGGAACGGTCTATCTCGTTTTCGGCGAAGCTCTGCAAGGCAAAGCCGTTGTAGAAGTCTGCAATCTGTTGGGCGAAAAGGTCCTGACCCAGACATTCCACCATTTGTCGAATGGCGATTCGGCGGTTCTTGATATGCACCACCTGTCTACAGGCTTGTACATCATCAGACTCAGCACCGAAACGGGATGCTTCACCAGAAGAATCTTGAAATCTTAGTTTCTGAATATTACCTCAAAACAGATTCATCGCAATCACAGCACATGCCTCAGCATCCGCTAAGGCATGATGCTGTTGTGTCAGGTCGTAACCAAAATGCTTCGCCACGGTTTGCAGTTTGTGATTCTCCAAATCAGGGAGCAAGGCCTCCGAAGCGAGATGCGTGCAATAGAACTTGAAATTGGGATATTTGATATGGTAATGCTGATGCAAGGCTTTCAGCACCCGCTCATCAAACGAGATACCATGAGCCACCATAGGAAGCCCTTTGACCTTATGGGCCACTTTGAACCAAACTTGGGGAAACGTTTCGGCATTCTGGGTGTCCTTGTACCTGATGCCATGTACTTTGGTGGTCCAAAAGTCATATCGGTTAGGCACAGGCCGAATCAGGCTGTAGAAGGAATCGACAATCTCTTCATTCCTTACGATGACCACCCCAATGCTGCAAGCACTGGTCACCTCGCCATTGGCAGCCTCGAAATCGATAGCGGCAAAATCGGTCAGATGGCGTGGGGGAATATAATTAGGGGTATCCATTACAGTCTAATACCAGCAAGGCTTTTTTCGGCTTCTTCGAACAATCTCCACTGGGCTCGCGTACGCACCAGGTTATGGTGGGCATACCTTATTTTATAATAGGTGTTGCCGTTGATGTAGTCGGTGAGGAACCGCACAGCCTGCATATACGGGAACAAAGTAGCCGCGTACGGAAGGTTCTCCCTCTCAATGGGTAGCAAGAATGACTTGGTACCCTCAAGGTACCCCTCGGTGAACGCCTCGAAAATCTCCATATTAAAATAAATGTTGCCAAGATCGGGGTCGTCTTCAGCACCCGTGTTGGCGGCGGAACGCAGAAAATCGCCATAATCAGAAAAGACAAAACTCGGCATGACCGTATCAAGGTCGATGACACAAAGGACATTGCCTTCATCATCGAACAGCATATTATTGACTTTGGTGTCGCAATGGCAGATACGTTTCGGCAACTTGCCTTCGCGATAAAGCCGCTCACCCAAGCACATCCGATCGGCAACAGCCCTAATCTTTTCCACAAACTTTTGCACCTCCACTTCACGCATCTGTCCCACAGGATCCGCGGCAACGGCATCCTCCATCTGCTTCAGACGAAACTCGATATTATGGAAATTGGGGATAATCTCGCCAATAGGAGTTTTGAGATCCGTCAATAACGACTCAAAATCGCCGAATGATTTTCCCGCATAATAAGCATATTCTGGAGTGACCGCATCGTAGGTATAACTATCGGCGATGAAGTCCATAACTCGCCAGTATTTCCCCTCCTCAACGATAAAGGTTTTCCCTGTGTCGGCAGGAAGGAAATGCAACACCCGTCTGTCAAGGTCTTGGAATCCCATAAGCTCGTATTTTTGCCGAATATGGTTCGTCACAGCCTCGATGTTGCTTTGTAGCATTTCCACATCAGTGAAGACGGCATTGTTGATACGTTGTAGTACATATTTCGGTTCACCCTTCACCAAAATCTTATAGGTGTCGTTAATCAGTCCGTTGCCCAAAGGCTGAATATCTTCAATGGTTTTCGGGTCGATGAAATGGGCTGCGATTTGGAACAAATTATTCATAATGCTGAAATTTTTTGCGAAAATAGTGTTTTTGAGCGGATATTTCCTAATTTTGCCCTCAAATTAATTCTTTTTCGTATGAAAAACAGATTCCTACATCTCATCATCGGCCTATTTCTATTGACTATGGCCACTTCATGCTGCGAACAACCCGAACAGGAAGTCCGCAAGGGAAACTACCGCATCGTCGACAACACCATCGTCTTTGACGAGCCGCAACGCATCGAAGGGCAGCAAAGCGTCCTGCAATTCACCGTTGACCCGATTGAAAACGTCCGCATCGGTTTTATCGGATTGGGAATGCGTGGCCCGGATGCCGTCGACCGCATGACCTACATCGATGGCGTCACCGTTGTCGCATTGTGTGACATTGAGCCTGACCGTGTGGAAGCCGTCCAGACCAACATTCTGGAAAAGAAAGGTCTGCCCCGTGCTGAAGCCTACGCAGGTCGCGAAGCCTGGCGCGAGATCTGCGAGCGCGATGACATCGACCTCGTCTACATCGCCACCAACTGGCAGACCCATGTGGAGATGGCCGTCTACGCCATGCAACACGGCAAACACGTCGCCGTTGAAGTGCCGGCAGCCACTTCCATCGAGGAGTGCTGGCAACTGGTTGACGTGGCTGAACAGACCCAACGCCATTGCATGATGCTGGAGAACTGCTGCTACGACTTCTTCGAGCTGACCGCCCTCAACATGGCTCAACAAGGCTTGTTTGGCGAACTCATCCACGGCGAAGGTGCTTATATCCACAATCTTGAGCCTTATTGGCACGACTACTACGAGAACTGGCGTCTTGAGTTCAACCAGAGCCATGCGGGCGACGTCTACCCCACCCATGGTCTTGGACCTCTCTGTCAGGCTTTCAACATCCATCGCGGCGACCGCATGAAGACCCTCGTAGCTATGGGTACACCTTCCTACAACGGCAAGAAGATTGCCAAAGAAATGATGGGCCTCGACGACTTCGCTAACGGCGACATGACCACCACCATGATTCAGACGGAACTTGGAAAGACCTTGCTGATTGAACACGATGTCTACACCTACCGTCCTTACAACCGTTTGTTCCAGCTGACAGGTACCGAAGGCTTTGCCAACAAATACCCCGTTGAAGGCTTCACCCTCTTGGAAAACAAGCTGCCTGAAGGATTCCTCAGCGAGGACCAGCACCTCAACCCACATGCCTTTGTGCCTGCAGCAGTGCGCGACAAGATTCTGGCTGAATACCTCCATCCCATTGCAAAGGAGATTGAAGCCAAAGCCAAGGAAGTTGGCGGACACGGCGGAATGGACTTCGTAATGGACTACCGCCTCATCTACTGCCTGCAACACGGTTTGCCACTTGACCAAGATGTCTACGATGCAGCCGAATGGTCCTGCCTTGGCGAGCTGACAGCAGCCTCCATCGCCAACGGCGGTATGCCTGTCCAAATGCCCGACTTCACCCGTGGCGACTGGAACAAGGTAAAAGGTTACAGACACGCTGAATAAGATTATAAACGAACACAAAAAAAAGAGCCTCGCCGAAAGCGGGGCTCTTTTTTTATCTAGGCTCTTAGGGATTTATTCTCCTTCCAGAGCTTTCACCTCATCAGTCATGTTCAGTCTGACGTACATCGACTTCAAAACTTGCTTGACTTCAGGAGTGGGTTGAGCGTCGTAAGCCTGTCTCACATACGGTAAACCTGTCTCGATAAGAGCGTTGGCCTCTTGGATCAGTTTGTCGTATTGTTCCATCTCAGCCTTCGAGAAACCAGTGATTTCATCAGCCTGCTCCTTAATCTTATTCGACATATTGATATAGAGAGCACCCAGGTTGTAAATGGCATCGTAGAAGTCGGGCTTGGCATTGATAGCCTGCATATAGTAGTTGACAGCCTTGTCACCATCGTAAATGTCCTTTGAGTCGTCTCCATAGATAGTACCGAGAGCGAACATCAACGTGTAGTCATCAGGACGAGCCTCAAGCAGCTTCTCAAGGTCGGCAACGGCTTCTGTTCCCTTGCCTTCAGAGAGCTTCAGGTTTACGTTTTCGCGGATCAGCATATCACTGTTGGGGTACTTGGCGAGGCCTGCTGCAATGACTTCAGAGGCTTTGTCCTTGTTTTCTTTGCTGATATAAGCATTGGCAAGGTTATAGTAAAGGTCCTCACCATCATAGCCATTGTTCTGCAACTCGACGTAGTACTCAATAGCTTGGTCGTAGTTCTTGTCCTTGATGCAAGCGAAAGCGGCATACTTCAACATCTCGTTGGCTTCGGGTGAACCCAGTGTCTTGGCAATGTCGTAAGCCTTCTTGAGCGAAACAGCAGCAGAAGCGTAGTCTTGTCTCTCGAAAGCTGCTGATCCTTCATTGTAGTAGGAAGTCATCACGGCACCAACACGTTGGTAGATGTCCTGCTTGTTCTCGTTGAAGAACTCTTCGTTTTCCATGCACTTCATTAGCGATTCATACACCTTTTCGCGTGCATCGGGAGCTTTGGCTTTCAGAGCCTCGTCGTCCGATTGGAGCACGTTTTGGTAGATAACGGCGCGATACAGCCAAGCCTGAGCCTGGTCGTTGGGCTTCATGCCCATGAACTGGTCATGATTGACGCATTTCTCAATGGAAGTCATAGCTCTCTCATACTGACCATTCTTGTTGTACATGAAAGCATCGGTTCTGTCTTTCTTCTGAGCCATCATCACATTAGCGGTGAGTACGACGGCCAACAAAATCATTACTTTTTTCATTTCTTGGATTATTTAGAGTGTTTGACAATTTCGTTTGTTGATTTGTTATATACAATTATTGTTCCAAAGTGGTTTCATCTGGATTCACTGAGCCTTGAGCCAGCTCTTCAACAGGCTCAGAGACCTCTGTGGTTTCTTCCTCTTCCTCGTGGTCAACCTTAGTGACAGCAGCGATTTGGTCATTACCTCGTAAATCGATGAGTTTCACACCTTGCGTGGCACGACCCACCACACGCAGTTTGCTCACCTCCATACGAATAACTATGCCTGACTTGTTAATAATCATCAGATCATCGTCATCGGTAACACCCTTAATAGCAATAAGGTCACCCGTCTTCTCAGTGATGTTCAAGGTCTTCACGCCCTTGGCACCACGATTAGTGATACGGTAATCGTTGATGTCGGAACGTTTTCCAAATCCATTTTCCGAGACGACCAAGACGTTCTGTTGCGGGTCATCGATGCACACCATTCCGATGACTTCATCTTCGGGCGAGCTTAAGGTAATAGCTTTCACACCGGTAGCGGTACGGCCCATCGGACGTACAGTCTGCTCATTGAAGCGGACAGCTTTACCCGAACGGACTGCCATCAGCACCTCATCGTTGCCGCTGGTGAGGCAAGCCTCAAGCAGCTGGTCGTCTTCACGAATATTGACAGCGATGATGCCGTTTTGACGGATGTTCTTGTAAGCAGCCAGAGTGGTCTTCTTAATGATACCTTTCTTGGTGCAGAGGATGATGTAGTTGTTTTCAAGATACTCCTCATCGCTCATGCTCTTCACGTTGAGGTAGGCCATCACCTTGTTGTCCTTGTCAAGCGGCAACAGGTTCTGGATGGCGCGACCCTTGCTGTTCTTGCCCTCTTCGGGAATCTCAAAGGCACGCAACTTATAGCACTTGCCTTGCTCGGTAAAGAAGAGCAAATGGTTGTGGTTGGTGGCTGTAAAGATGTGTTCGATGAAGTCTGTGTCACGTGTGGCTGAGCCTTTGGAACCCTTGCCGCCGCGACTCTGCACACGGTATTCGGTAAGCGGAGTACGCTTGATGTAACCGAGATGCGAAATCGTGATGACAACAGCATCATCAGCGATAATATCTTCCATACGGAACTCACCGGCAGCAGGTACAATCTGCGTGCGACGCGCATCGCCATATTTCTCCTTGATGACCATCAGCTCGTCCTTGATAATCTGGAACTGCAATTCCTCATTCTGTAGAATTTCGTGGAAATGCTTGATGCGCTCATGAATCTCATCCAACTCGTCCATAATCTTCTTAATCTCAAGACCAGCCAACTGACCAAGACGGTAAGCCACAATGGCGCTGGCTTGCGGATCATCAAAACCGAACTTGTCCATAATGGCCTGCTTAGCCTCAGGGGTACCACCCTTACAAGCTCGGATGGTGGCAATGATTTCATCAACGATGTCGATGGCACGAGCCAAACCTTCCAAGATATGAGCGCGGTCTTCAGCTTTCTTCAGGTCAAAGCGCGTACGGCGCAGGATAACCTCGTGACGATGCGCCACGAAGTGTTCTATCAACTGCTTTAAATTTAAGGTATAAGGCCGTCCGTTCACCAAAGCCACATTATTCACGTTAAACGAGCTTTGCAACGGGGTCATCATAAACAGCTTGTTCAACACCACATCGGGGTTAGCATCACGTTTCAACTCATATACCACACGGATGCCTTTTCTGTCTGACTCGTCGCGGATATCGGCGAGACCTTCCAATTTCTTTTCATTGACCAGGTCGGCGGTCTTCTTAATCATTTCGGCCTTGTTCACCTGATAGGGAACAGAAGTGGCGATGATGCGATCATGTCCGTTGTGTTCCTCAAAATGCGTCTCACCACGAAGGACGATGCGTCCCCTACCCGTCTCAAACGCCTCGCGCACACCTTCGTATCCATAGATGACACCTGCCGTCGGGAAATCGGGAGCCTTGATATATTGCATCAGACCTTGCGTATCGATGTCGCGGTTGTCAATATAGGCGATGATACCGTCCACGCATTCGCTAAGGTTATGCGGTGCCATATTGGTGGCCATACCTACAGCGATGCCGTTGGAGCCATTCACCAACAAGCCTGGGATTTGAGTGGGCAGCACCGTCGGTTCCTGCGACGAATCATCAAAAGTATTCTGAAAATCTACGGTATCCTTGTCGAGGTCATCCAGCATCTCCTCAGAGATCTTCTCCAAACGAGCCTCAGTATAACGCATGGCAGCAGGGCTGTCACCATCCATCGAACCAAAATTACCTTGAGGATCCACCAAGGGATAGCGTAACGACCACCATTGGGCCATACGCGCCAAAGTGTCATAGATAGCAGAATCGCCATGAGGGTGATAGTTACCCATCACCTCACCAACTATCTTGGCAGATTTCCTGTAGGCTCCTCTTGACGTAATGCCCATATTCTTCATACCATACAACACACGGCGTTGCACAGGTTTGAGACCGTCTCGCACGTCAGGAAGGGCTCGTGATACGATTACAGACATCGAATAATCGATGTACGCCGACTTCATTTGGTTCTCAAGGTTGACCTTGATAATTTTTTCCCCTGTGTTCTCCGGGATGACTTCTCCCTGATTTTCAGGAGTAATGTTATTGTTTTCGTCCATTTTCGGGTCTTAGTTTTCGCTTTTCTAATAAGTTTGCAAAGATAGGAATTTTTTAGTTCAGTATTTGCAAAAAAGGCGGTTTTTGTTCATTTTTAAAGAATCTGGCATTGATAGTGGCGCGGCGCGGTTTTTGTTTGTACCTTTGCACCTTGAAAAAAGGAGACAAGAAAGAAGTTCGGTTTTTTATTAAAGTATTGAAAACAAAAGAGATATAGTATATGGATGCAAAATTTTCGCCAAGAGTTCGTGACATTTTGTCACTCAGTCATGAGGAAGCGAAACGTCTTGGCAACGCATACGTGGGATTGGAACATCTTTTTCTCGGTATGTTGAAGGACGGGGGCAGTGTTGCCATCAAGATGTTGGAGAACCTCAACCTTAACATTGAAGTATTCACTAAGAAGTTGGAAGCCTCGGTGAGAACCTACAACGCTACGCCCAACAATAATCTGGCTTTACCTCTCACCAAGCAGGCTGAACGCGTGCTGAAGTTCACCTACATCATCGCCAAAGAGTTCCATTCGGAAGTGGTGCGTTCCGAACATCTGATGCTGGCTATCCTGCATGAAAAGAACAATATCATCTCCCAAAACCTTGAGTTTGAAGGCATCGACTACGACAACTTCAAGACAGAGTTGATTCGCTACAACCAGTCGATGGGCAACACCTTGCCCCATGACGAAAACCAAACAAGCGACACCTTGTTCAACGAAGACGACTCAGATGATGTTATGGACAATATTCCACCGCAACCTGAGAAACCCAAGAAAACCAGCAATATCAAAAGCAAAACCCCTGTCCTTGACAACTTTGGACGCGACTTGACCAAGGCTGCTGAAGAGAATCGCCTTGACCCCATTGTGGGGCGCGAGCGTGAGTTGGAGCGCATCGCACAGATATTGAGCCGACGCAAGAAGAACAACCCAATATTAATAGGTGAGCCCGGCGTGGGCAAGTCGGCCATCGCCGAAGGCTTAGCCATCCGTATTGTCCAGCACCTTGTCCCACGTACCTTACTCGACAAGCGTGTCGTCATGTTGGATTTAGGTTCTGTTGTGGCAGGCACCAAATATCGTGGACAGTTTGAAGAACGTATCAAAGGTATCCTGAATGAACTCATTGCCAATCGCGACATCATTCTATTCGTCGATGAAATCCACACACTCGTCGGAGCAGGCAACGCCAACGGCTCATTAGATGCCAGCAATATGTTCAAGCCCGCTTTGGCTCGTGGTGAATTGCAATGTATTGGTTCCACCACTTTAGATGAATACCGTCAGTATATTGAGAAAGACGGTGCTTTGGAACGCCGCTTCCAAAAAATCCTCGTTGAACCTACCACTCCCGAGGAGACTATTGAGATATTGAACAACATCAAGCCCAGATATGAAGACCATCATTTGGTCAAATATACCCCAGAGGCCATCGAAGCCTGTGTAAAACTCACAGACCGCTACCTGACTGAGCGTCATCTTCCCGACAAGGCCATTGATGCTTTGGACGAAGCCGGCGCGCGTGTCCATATCAAGAACATCGACGTGCCCGCCATCATCACTGAGTTGGAAAGCCGCCTTGAAGAGGTGCGCAAAGACAAGAAAGCCGCCATCGGTGAGCAGAAATTTGAGGAAGCTGGCATGTACCGCAACGAGGAGGTCAAGATTCTTGACCAACTTGATAAGGCCAAGAAAGAATGGGACAACAACGTGGTATCTCACCGTCAGGTTGTCACCGAGCAGAATGTGGCCGAAGTAGTCGCCATGATGACGGGCGTACCCGTGCAGCGTATCGCCAAAAACGAGGGTGACCGACTGATGCACATGGAGGCTGAGCTGGCTGGTACGGTGATTGGTCAGGATGAGGCCATCACGAAAGTGACCAAAGCCATCCGCCGCAACCGCGCTGGACTGAAAGACCCCAACAAACCCATTGGCTCCTTTATCTTCCTTGGTCCCACCGGCGTCGGTAAGACCTACCTTGCCAAGGTATTAGCCAAGTATCTTTTTGATTCAGAGGATGCTCTGATACGTATCGACATGAGTGAGTATATGGAGAAATTCGCTGTTTCTCGCCTCGTGGGTGCGCCTCCCGGCTACGTGGGTTATGAGGAAGGCGGACAACTCACAGAGAAAGTGCGCCGCAAGCCCTATTCCATCATTCTGCTCGATGAGATTGAGAAAGCCCATCCCGATGTGTTCAACCTCTTGCTTCAAGTGCTTGACGACGGGCTGCTCACTGACAGTTTGGGACGTCGTGTCGACTTCAAGAACACCATCATCATCATGACCTCCAATATCGGCTCACGCCAACTGAAGGACTTTGGACAAGGCGTTGGCTTTGGTACCCAAGCCAAACTCAATGCGAAGAACGAGTACTCTCAAAGCGTCATCGACAACGCCCTGAAACGCACTTTCGCCCCCGAGTTTCTCAACCGTGTTGACGACGTGGTAATGTTCAACGCTCTGGAAAAGAACGACATTCGTAAGATTATCGGTCTTGAGATTCGCAACGTATTGAAGCGTGTCGAGGAAATGGGGTACAAAGTGGAACTCACAGATAAGGCTTTGGATTTCCTTGTTGAGAAAGGCTGGGATGAACAGTATGGTGCACGTCCGCTGAAACGGGCTGTCCAGAAATATGTGGAAGATACGGTTGCAGAAGCCATCATCGGCATGAACCTCCACATCGGAGACACCATCATTATCGATATGGCTGAAAACGGAGAAGAAACTATAGCCAACATCCTTCACAACGAAAAGAAAGTCCTCGAAGAAGCTACCGTCTGACCATGCAATACGACTTCAAAAAGCATATTGACAGCAAGATATTCAGGGTGATTGCCTACGCCAGCCACGAGTTGGGCTACAAGAGCTACGTTATCGGTGGTTATGTACGCGACATCCTGTTGCACCGTCATTCCAACGATATCGACGTGGTGACGGTAGGCAGCGGCATCATTTTAGCAAAAAAAGTGGCCTCTCTGCTACCCGGACACAAAGAAGCTAAATACTACGGTGCTTTCGGTACTGCTATGATTAACTATGATGGTGTTGAAGTAGAGTTTGTGGGAGCAAGAAAAGAGTCTTACGACCGCAACAGCCGCAAACCCGTTGTTGAGAACGGTACACTCGAAGACGACATTAGTCGTCGCGACTTCACGGTCAATGCGCTGGCACTCAGCCTCAATGCCGAGGACTTTGGCAGCTTGATTGACCTCTACAACGGAATGTCCGATATGGAGGAGATGATATTACGCACACCTCTTGATCCCGACATCACCTACTCCGACGACCCGCTGCGCATGATGCGAGCCATCCGGTTTGCTTCACAACTGCATTTCTATATCGAGCCAGAATCGTTCGAGGCCATCAAACGCAATGCAGGACGTATCAAAATCGTCTCAATGGAGCGCGTCACCGAAGAACTGAATAAAATCATCCTCTCACCTCGACCGTCGATTGGCTTCAAACTGCTTGATGAAAGTGGCTTGCTCAAGCTGGTCTTCCCTCAACTCGCTCAGCTAAAGGGAATTGAAGTAGTACAAGGCAAAGGGCATAAAGACAACTTCTTACACACGCTACAAGTCTTGGATCAGGTGGCAGAAATGAGTGATGATTTATGGTTGCGCTGGGCTGCCTTGTTGCACGACATTGCCAAACCCCAGACCAAACGCTGGGAAGACGGTACAGGTTGGACTTTCCATGGGCATGAGTTCAAGGGGTCCAAAATGATTCCCAAGATCTTCGCTGCCATGAAGTTGCCCCTCAACGAGAAGATGAAATATGTACAAAAGTTGGTACTACTTCACATGAGGCCTATCGTATTGGCTGAAGACGTGGTGACTGACTCAGCGGTACGCCGCCTTCTCTTCGAGGCTGGCGACGACATCGACGACCTAATGCTGCTCTGCCATGCTGACATCACTTCGAAGAACGAGGAAAAAGTAAAGAAGTTCCACCACAATTTCGAAATCGTTCAAGAAAAGCTGAAAGAGATTGAAGCCAAAGACCATCTTCGTAACTGGCAGCCTCCCGTCGACGGGTTCGCCATCATGGAAACCTTCGGCATCGCCGAGGGACGTGAGGTAGGCATCATCAAGAACGCCATACGCGAAGCCATCCTGGACGGGGTTATTGGCAACAACTTTGCCGAGGCTTATGCTTTCATGAAAGAGGAAGGAAAGAAACTGGGACTGAACATGGTGAAGGAAATCAGCGAGCCTATCATCGTGGCGAATAATGGTCCTGTACCTAATAAGTTATGAATACTGAACCATGAATGAGGAAGGGAAAAGGATGAAAACCTTAATCGTTATTGCCGGCCCGACGGCATCGGGCAAAACGGCCTTCTCCATTCGCCTCGCCAAAGACTTACACACCGTCATCCTCTCTGCTGACAGCAGGCAATTCTATAAAGAGATGAGCATTGGCACAGCTGCGCCAACCGAGGAGGAACTCAGCCAAGTCAAGCATTATTTCGTACACCACATCAGCATCGAAGACAAATATGATGTAGCTGACTATGAACATGATGCCATCAGTCTGTTGAATTCTTTGTTTAAGACTCACGACCAAGTGGTATTGACGGGTGGATCAGGGCTATTTATCGATGCAGTGTGCAAAGGAATGGATGCCATTCCAGATGTGGAGCTTGAAGTGAGACAGCGCGTCGAAAGAATGTTGAAAGAAGATGGAATAAATGCTTTAGCTGAAGCCTTACAAACGCTTGACCCTGAGTATTATGACATCGTAGACCGGCAGAACCCCCGTAGGCTGCAAAGAGCCTTGGAGGTATGTTATCAAACTGGACGTACTTTCACCTCATTTCGTTTGGGACAGTCCACAAAAAGGGAATTCAATATCGCCAAATACGCTTTGCTTTGGGATCGTCAACGACTTATCGAGCGCATTGACAAGCGGGTTGACCTGATGATGGAACAAGGTCTGTTGGCCGAAGCCAAAACCTTGTATCCCAAGCAACACTTGAATGCTTTGAACACCGTCGGATACAAAGAACTATTCGCCTATTTTGACGGACAATGCACCCTTGATGAAGCCGTTGAACAAATCAAAATTCACACACGACAATATGCCAAGCGGCAGATGACTTGGCTGCGACGTGATACGAGTTATCAGTGGCTGGATGCAGAGGAATATGATTCAGGGCTGAAAGTATTTCGAGAACAATTTCGCGACTTCCTCCCCTCGTGACAGTCTCCCGTTGACCGTAGCCACCGTTGATACCGTTGCCGCCACGCAGAGTCTCATATCCGCCTTGCGGTAAATATCCTGCTCGAAAATAAAACGGGGACCCTCGCGGTGCAGGTTAAGGCATGAGAGGAAAACCTCCTGTCCGCGAAGCGGCACCTTATATTTCATGGTAATTTCTGAAACCACCATATCCAATCCCTGTTCGTGCCATTGACTAAACGAAAACCCTTCTTGTTGTAGCCATTTGTGGCGTGTGGCCTCAAGATAATGCTGATAGTTAGCGTTGTTGACGATGCCCTGGATGTCGCACTCATAGTCGCGCGTCTCCATCTCTATGGTGAAAAGATACTCTTTCATAGTACTGATTCTGGCTGCAAAGCTACATTTTTTCGCGTTATCAACAGCTTTTGTTGAAAAATTGTTGAAAAAACATTGTCCCTCAACACTTTTCTTTCAGAGACAATTCTCTAATTTTACGATTTCTTTATCATAGTAATTCCATCCATTGAATAATCGAATCAAATCATTAAATATCAAATAATTAAATTCTGCATTATGAAACAAAGACTAACTCTTTTGCTGACAGCATTATTGCTGTTGACAGGTTTATCACTTAGGGGTCAAACACGGACCGAAGTGACAGACGTACTCAACCGCGAATTGACCGGCGTAACAGGAACCACTTACCAAAATTGGAGTAATGTAACCAGCAACTCCGATGCCGTATACGCTGGACAAAGCGCTGGAGGAAACGAATCCATCCAACTTCGGAGTAACAACAGCAACTCTGGCATCATTACCACCACATCCGGTGGCACAGTAACTAATGTGTCAGTTACATGGAATTCCAGCACAGCTACTGGAAGAACCTTAAATGTATATGGAAGCAATTCCCCTTACACTTCCCCAACGGAATTATACAGTTCAAGTACACAAGGTACTTTGATCGGCACTATCGTTTGCGGAACAAGCACAGAACTTGACATTTCTGATACATATACACACATAGGTCTCCGCTCAAATAGTGGAGCCATGTATTTGGAAGAAATCAACATTACTTGGACAACGGGAGGATCAACTCCGAATCCGTCAATAACCGCCAACAATGTCGAAATCGAATACAATTCAACCAGCGGTTCCATTGAATACACCGTCAACAATCCAGTTTCAGGAGGTATCCTGACTGCCAATACGACATCAGATTGGCTCACCTTAGGAACAGTTGGCTCAACGGTTCCTTTCAATTGCACAACCAACAATCTGTCAACGGCCCGTTCAGCCTCCATCACATTGACTTACACTTACAACACAGACCAAACCGTCACAAAGAACGTCACAGTAACCCAAAATGGCAACCCCAATGTAATCAACAACATTTCCGATATCACTTCAGCAGGAACATACACCGTGCAAGGCACTATCGTCGCCAAAAGTAACAGAGGTTTCATTGTTGGTGACGGTACGGGCTATATATACTATTACAACACGAGCTATCCTCAATCCAACTACGCCATTGGTGATCTGGTTAAATTATCCGGATCTGTTGTAGCCTACGGGGGTGTATTTGAGTTCAACAACTCCGCTGTCGTCACAACTGCTACAACTTCCAACTATGTTGAGGAAGAACCCTCCATTATCACGGGAGCTGAAATGGACAACAGAGTGGCATCTACCACTCCAACTCAACTGTCAACTTATGTTCAATATGTTGGTACTCTTACCGTAAGTGGCACATACTATAACATCACCAATATTGAAGGCGCCACTACCGCCAAAGGCAGTATTTCGTATCCCCTTAGCACAGACTTCACCTCCCTTAATGGCCAAGAAGTCATAGTGAAAGGTTATTTCGTCGGAGTTTCTTCCAGTCAGTATTACAACACTATGCTGGGCAGCGTTGAAGAAAACGTGGTTCTTGACCCCACCCTTACCGTCTCCGTCAACCAACTTAGCGACTTCCGCTACACCTACGACAACGGTCCTTCCCAGGCAAAGACTTTCACCGTTTCGGGTAGTGACCTGAGTAACGACATTGTTTTGACCGCTCCGCAAAACTATGAATTGAGTCACAGCCCCAACAACGGCTATTTCGACAGCGAAACGCTTTCTCCTGTGAGTGGTACCTTGACGGAAACCACGATTTATGTCCGTTTGAAGGCTGGTCTGGAAGTGGGCAACTACGATGGCAATCTGACTGTAGTTTGTGGCAATATGAGTCACACTATCGCATTGAGCGGAGTAGTCAGCGAACAACCTGTTACCTCCGCCCCTGTCTTTTCGCTTACTGGTGGCGACTTCATCACAGCCCAAACTGTAAGCATGAGCTGTGAGACTGAAGGTGCTGTTATCTACTACACTACCGATGGTACCGACCCGACTGAAAACAGCAGCATTTACAGTACGCCTATTGAAGTGAGCGAAACCACCACCCTCAAAGCGATGGCAGTAGCCCCCACCTATGCCAACAGTACTGTCACTTCAGCCACTTACAACATCCATGAAGTAGTCAGCATTGCCACAGCCCGTGCACTTGCCAATAACCAATATGCTTGTGTGGAAGGTACTGTAACCTATAAAGATGGCCGCAACGTCTACATTCAAGATGCCACCGGAGGTATAGACCTTTACCTGAACAGCAACACCGTGCCTTTGAGCCTCAACCTCGGCGACAATGTACGCACCTACGGCAAGAAGACCACCTTCAACGGCCTCGTCGAACTGACCGGCATCGCTGGCAACAATGCCAATGTCTTCATCATCACCTCGACGGGCAATCCTCTCCCCTTAACGACTTTAACCATCGCTGAAATCAATGCCGACTATAATGCCGACAATCTCCTGCAAGCCACCCGCGTCAAGATAGAAAATGCCATCATTGGGGCCATCAACCCAAGTGGTACTACCCTTATCAGTCAAGAGGGCAACACTATGAATGTCTACCACATCCCCAGCGTAACTGGCATGATACAAGGTGACTGGGTAACCCTCACAGGTGTCATTGGCTGCTACAATACGCCACAACTGATGGTTGCTTCTGCCGATGACATACAATACACCCATCGTCCCGTCCTAACAGCCAACCCGACCTCGCTCAGCGGTTTCACTTACGACTACGAAGAAGGCGGTCCTTCAGACATTCAGAATTTCCTGCTGTCAGGCGACTACCTTACAGGACGTGTCGATGTCTATCCATCCGAGAGCTTCGAGGTATCGACCTTCCCTGGCGCAAATTTCTATCCAGAAAACCCAGCAACAATCTTCATCTCTACTTCGGGTCACTTCACTAACATCGGCATCCATGTCCGCATGAAAGCCGCTTTGGAAGCGGGTACCTATAATGAGCAGATTTACGCTGTCTCAGAGAACGCTGACACATTATTTATTAATTTGGAAGGCACAGTAACTGGTGGTACCCCTACCCCGCCCGATCCTCCTACTCCACCTACTCCTCCCACTCCCGGTGACGGCAACTACGTCCGCATCAACGACCTAAGCATGCTAACCGAAGGAAGCCTTGTGGTATTCGCTGCCCGATTCAACGAGAACGCGTTCGACTACTACGCCATGAGCAACCAATCGTCTGGTAAACCCACTGGCGTTCTGTTCACTTCCACGACCGCTGACGAAAACGAAGTGCTTCCTTCCTCCATTGTTGATGAAGAAAGCAGTTACTACTGGACTGTTGGTGTGACTGCCAACGGATATACTTTCACCAATGCAGCCAATGAGTTGATTGGATACAACAGCAGCACCAATTTCTATACAGGCGGCGACAACACTGAATGGACTATCGAGCAAAGTACCGCTGGCGATGAGGCTATGGTGCCTGGCTACACAGGGTTCGTCATCAATAACGTAAACAACACATTGAGGTGCTTCGCCTTGAACAGCAACCACAACTTTGGTCCCTATCATACACAAAACATGAACGCCAGCGGCTACAACTTCTATTTAGACCTCTTCGTGAAGACCGAAGGCGGCGACCCGCCTACGCCTACTGTGGCCACGCCTACCTTTACGCCTGCTGCAGGCACTTATTTTGAAGAGCAAAATGTGAGCATCACATGCGCGACTGAAGGGGCGACCATCTATTACAGCACAGTTTCAGAAAATGGTCCTTGGAATCCGTACATGGGAGCCATTCCCGTTGACGAAACTACGACTATTTGGGCCTATGCCGAGATGAATGGCTACAACAACAGCCCCGTCGCCGAAGCCACCTACACCATACAACTCGGTTTCGTCACCATCTTCAACCAAGACTGGGAAGGCGAGATGAACGGTTGGACCTTCGTCGATGTGGAAGGTGAAGCCTCGTGGAGCATTGCTTCCTATCAAGGCAATCACTACGCATACGCCAATGGCTACCAACACGGCGCCAACGAAGACTGGTGCATCTCCCCTGCCTTCAACATCGATGCCTACGAAAACCCGACACTAAGCTTCCGTACCGCAAAGAAGTTTGATGGCAACCCCTTAGAAGTCTTTTTCTCCAATAATTACAACGGTGTAGACCCGAACGCTATCGGCACAAGCTGGCAGCCGCTACTGAGCTACGACCTCTCACAAGGCAACTATATCTGGGTTGAATCAGGCAACATCATTTTGGACACCTGTAGCGGCACCAACTGCTACATCGGATTCAAATATACCTGCGAAGAAAGTCAGGCTGCCGCTTGGGAAGTAGATGACATCCTGCTGATTGGACAAACCTCGGCCCCTGTCGTCACCGTTACCCCGCTTGCGTTGGCAGGATTCACTTATATTGAAGGCAACGGACCGTCTAACGAGCTGAACTTTACAGTTAGCGGACTCAATTTAAGCAGCAACATCACCATCACCACTGCAACCGATTATGAAATCTCGCTTACTTCAGGAAGTGGCTTTACCCAAGAGCCCATCACCCTCATCCCTGACAACGGGAACTTGGAAGAGACTCCCATCTTCGTCCGCCTGAAAGCCGGTCTTGCTGTGGGTGACTATAACGACGAAGAGATTACCGTTTCTTGTTCCGATGTCGAGAGCATTACTGTAACCTGCAGCGGTTCCGTTACTGAGCAACCCGCTCCTGGCGACGACTATGTCCGCATCACCAATGTCAGCGAACTGGCTGCAGGAAACAGGGTCATCATTGCCTCCCGCTACAACGAGACTGCCGACGCCTACCTCGCCATTGGAAACACCCTGTCGAGCGGCAAACTCCCAACTACCGCCTTCACCAGCCTGATGAACGACGACGATGAAATCATCCCCGCTGAAATTCTGCTTTCTGAAGACGATTACTATTGGACTGTGGACATCACCTCCGACGGCTACACCTTCACCAATGCCAACGGCGACGTGATTGGCTACCCCAACAGCGGCACCAACTTCGTGATGGGTGGCGACAAGACCGTCTGGACCATCAACAACGGCATTTCCGACACTGCTTCTATGGTGCCTGAGTATGAGGGTTTCAACATCATCAACTTCACGTCGAGCTCAAGAGCCTTTGCCGTCCGCTATTACAATGAGGACTATATCTGCGGAGCCTACTCCACCAGCAACATGAGTAACGCGCAAGCTGGCGAATACAACTACTTCCTCGACATCTTCATGCAAGGTGAGGGAGGCACATGTACTGTGGCTGCCCCGACATTCACCCCTGAAGGCGGCACTTACTACGAAGCCCAAGAAGTTGCCATTCATTGCGCCACGACAGACGCGACCATATACTATAGCTTGGTTCCAGAGCCATACGACTGGATGGAATATGAAGGTCCCATCGCCGTTGACTCAAGTATGACCATCTGTGCCTACGCTACGAAGGATGGCTGCAACGATAGCCCTGTAGTTTGCGAAGAATATACCATCCAAGACGACATCATCATCATATTCTGGCAAGAATGGGAAGACGACTGGGATCCTTGGCACGGTTGGACCGAACGCTGCACAATGGGTGACTCGCTTTGGCGCGTTGCTTCATACGCTGGCAACCATTATGGATATGCCAACGGTTACAACCACCCGGAAACCGTTGATTGGCTTATCTCGCCTGCCTTTGACAAAGACAGTTACAGCAATGTTGTACTGACCTTTAACACAGCCAAGAACTACACCGGCCCAGACCTTGAGGTGTACTTCTCCAATGACTACTACGATGGCCTAAACCCAGACTCAGCCAACTGGCAACGAATTGACTGCGACCTCTCGCAAGGCGGTTGGAATTGGGTTTCAAGCGAAATCAGCCTCGATACATGCAGTGGCTCAAACTGCCATATCGGTTTCAAGTACCGCTGCACTGATGAAGAAGCTGCTGGTTGGGAAGTTGACGACATCAAACTTATCTCTGGTAGCACCACGCCCGTACCAACTCTCATTGCCACACCGAATTACCTTGAGGACTTCAGCTATGTGGTAGGTAATGGCCCGTCAGAATCAAAGAGCTACGTCTTATCAGGTGTAAATCTCGAAGACGAAGGCGTAATCACTATTATTTCATGCTCATCGTATGAGATTTCTTTGAATGACACATTGTTTACCGAAGAACCACTCTCCTTCTCATGCACTGAACTACCTAAGACTATCTATGTCCGTATGATGGCAGGTCTTGAGCCCCATATATATGACGGAGTGTATATCGCCAACGAATACACTGATGACAACAACTATGCAGCAGTAGTAGTCAATTTGTCTGGTGTTGTCCACAACGAGAACGAGCCGATGATGAATGCATTGATGCCGCTTTACATCCAAGGCAACAACGGTTCAAACAACAATCGTGTGCCTTTGGCGGTACCTGCACAGTTTGCCAACCTCAATCCCAACACCACTTACCGCTACACCAATCAACTCGTTGACGGCAACGACAGTCCTGAAACCGCTGGTGCTGGCAATGTGATTTACACCAACCCCGATGGCTTCTATCGCAGCACCAGCCCAAGCCTCGCTACCGAAGGCAGCTATGGCGAGTTCACTACTGATGATGAGGGCTATGCTCTTGTTTGGCTGATGAACGAGCCTACAGCCAATGCCCGCTTCACACCTGGCAACCACGTCTTTATGCGTGTCCGTCTCAACGATGGTGCCTACGGAGTAACCGTTCTTTACACCTTCACCTCCGAAGATTATGCCACCGTGCTCAACTTCGGTACTGAGAATGACGAATACAGCGGTTCGGCCTTCTATGCGAAGAGCAATGAGGCTCCCATGAGTTTCGCCCTGATGTACACAGAATACGAAAGCGAACGTCCCGCCTATACCACCAGCATTGAAACTATCGGTGTTGACTTCGGCGGAATCAACCAGTATGCCGACTTTTACAAAGAAGAGGTGGCTGGTAAGGACGGTTGGTTCGGTGGCATCTTGCCCAACGACAACGAGACGGGTATCAACTTCATTCTAACGGCTGACCTGTACGACCAAAATGGCAACCAGTACTTTACCGAAGACGGTCAATGGCATCCCAATGCCAACACCAGCAACCCGAGCGCAGGCTTGGACGAGCCCATCTTCATCGACCTCACCGACGACGGTGTGGACGACAATATTGCCGCCAACGTGAAGGTATGGAACGCCAACAAGGAGTTTGTCATCGAGAACGGCGACGATTGCACTTATGCCATGAACGTCGTCAATGTGATGGGGCAAACGGTGATGAGTTGCGAGATTGAAGCCAACAGCACACAGCGCATTGCCCACCATCTTGCTGCCGGCATATATGTCATCAACCTGCAGAATAACCGCAGCAGTATTCCTGCGAAGGTATTGGTAAGATAAACCATTCTTTCCTGCGGGAAAAAGAAAAAGTCCGGAAGTCATACGACTTTCGGACTTTTCTCGTTTTATTTGTGTAATTTTGCCGCCGCTATGGAGAAGAAAAGCAACAACAATAATATCAAAATCAAGAACAAACGCGCTTCGTTTGAGTATTATCTTGTAGAGACGCTGACAGCAGGTATCGTCCTGACGGGTACTGAAATCAAGTCCATCCGCGAAGGCAAAGCCAGTCTCGCTGACTCGTATTGCAGTTTCAAGGACAACGAACTGTTTGTCATTGGGATGCATATCGCTGAATATGCACAAGGAACTTACAACAATCATGACCCCAAGCGCGACCGCAAACTGCTGCTTAACGCACGTGAGCTGCGCAAGTTGAAGAACAAAGTGAAGGAGAAAGGCTTCACCATCGTGCCTGTCACCTTATTTATTAATGAGAATGGTTTGGCGAAATTGGACATCGCCCTCGCACGAGGCAAGCATTATTACGACAAGCGCGACAGCCTGAAAGACAAGGACTCGAAACGCGAACTTGAACGAATGGAAAGGTACTGATACCTTCAAAAACAGTATCCCACACGGAACGAAATAGGTGAAGAATAAGGCGTTTCCAAGCCGAAATTGGGAATGACGTTCCAGCTGAGGTTGTAGAGCACCATAAAATAGGCATAGCTGCCGTTATAGGTATACTGCCTATAGCCTCCGCCCGCGAAAACGCTATTATACCACTTAGGTTCAATGCTACTTCCGTTCCATCGGCCAAAGCCATACACTATCTCGTCTTCGACATGAAGGAAAATACCTCTGAAGATCTCGATACTGGTATAAGGAGCCACTCCGACATAATGAAAGTAATCATTGGCCGCATAGCGGTTGAAGTAGCAACGAAGGTTATAGGTGCCACGCACGCCAATCTCCCAAGGATTGAACACACGGTAACCCACCTGTGGCGAGATGGAAAGACTTAGTTGATTACCCCTAATGCCAAAGCCGAAGTTGCCTCCGTAAATCATCTTGCCTCTATAATTGGGTGTTTCACCAAACTGCGCCGAGGCCTTTCCTGTCAGACCCATCAGAATGACAATCAATGCTGCAATGATTCCAAAACGTTTCATCTTGTTCAGATTTTGCGCAAAAATACAATATTTTCCGCAAATGCTCGTATCAAATATTGTTTTACCTTTGCAGCGCAAAACCATCATGATGAAAAGCAGACACATTATACTTATAATCATTGCGTTACTTCTTGCGAGTCAAGCTTGCCGAAAAATCAATCCAGTAAGCACGGATTCGAATCTGAAACTTGAATTCTCGACTGACACGCTCGTTTTCGACACAGTTTTCACCACCTTGGGCTCAGCAACCTACCAACTGAGAGTCTATAACCGAAACAGCGACGACTTAAACATCAGTTCCATTCGACTCATCGGCGGAGAGTCTTCTCCATTTCGTGTCAATTTTGACGGCGACAACGACATCGAGTTTTACGACAAGCTGATACCCGCCAACGACAGCCTGTTCACTTTCCTTCGCGTCACCATCGACCCCAACGACCTCAACTCGCCTTTCATCGTGGAGGATGAGCTGGAATTTGTAACCAACGGCAACACACAAACCATCAAGCTGATAGCCTGGGGACAAAACGCCACTTACATTGTTGCAGACAAAGTGGTAAACATTGGAGGAGTCCCCTATCCCTACCACATTGTTGCCGACAGCCTCGAAACTACCGTCTGGACTGCAGAGCGTCCTTACGTCATCTACGGATATGCACTCATCAACTCCTACGGCACTTTGCGCATCGAGGAAGGCACGCATATCTATTGCCATCAGGACGGCGGCATCTTCTCGTGGAGCGATGGACAACTCATCATTGACGGCACCGCCGAGAATCCTGTCGTCATACAAGGCGACCGTTTAGAGCCCTACTACCGTGATACCCCAGGCCAATGGGCTCAGATTATCATGTTAGACGGGCGCATGGGTGCCGACCACCGCATAAGTCACGCCATCATCCGCAACGGTACCATAGGATTGAACTGCCAGTCGTCGTTGAAAGTCACGGAATGTGCCTTACGCATCGACAACACCGTCATCGAAAACCAAAGCGGCTATGGGCTACTCTCCATCCTCTATCCCGTCGAGGCCAAGAACTTCACGATAGCCAACTGCGGCACCGCCAACGTGTGGGCCTTTGGCGGCGACTATAGGTTTGTACACGGTACTGTAGCCAACTACTGGGACGACTCGCAGCACAAGGACAACATTGCGATGAAACTGATCAACTATGCCGTCGATGCTGCCACCGACGAGCCCTTCTATTATCCCTTCCATTTGGAAGCCGCCAACTGCATCTTCTACGGCGCACAAGAAGACGAGTTCCTTACGCAATTCGGTCCTGATGCCGATTCCAGCTTCGTTTTCGACCATTGCCTCTTCAAGTCAGCCAAGTTCAACGGCTCAACGGAAGGTTTCAGTCACTGTCTCTTTAACCTTGACCCCTATTTCGCCAACTACCGCATCAACGACTTGCACATCGACAGCATAGCCTCCCCTGTTATCGGAACCGGTAATCCTTTATTCTATCAAGAGTTGCCCTTCGACTTGGATGGCGTTCCGCGCAATGGACGCATCGACATTGGGGCATACCAGTTTCTTCAAAGATAAAGCTTATCGGGTTAATACAAGCTTAGTGGTTTGGTTACCTAACTCAGAAGTAGCCTTAAGGAAATAAACTCCAGAGCCCAACTGGTTCAAATAGTTCTCCAGCGTAGTGTGGTTCAACCCATTGAAACTGTAGCTATAAAGGTGATGACCCATAATGTCGTACACGTTGACATCAGCATTATGACCTTCCTTCAAAATCACACGCACCTCACCTTGCGAAGGATTAGGATAGACATTGATAATCTCCTCGGCCAGCATCGGGTTCTCTTCCACAGGATGCAGATCAAGTGCTTTGGCAAAATCGGGAATACCGTAACCGTAACGCACATCAGGATTGTCGGCGCGGTTACCACTTTGACGGACAAGGTCGCAAATCTCCTGAACGGAGGCGTATGGAAGCGCCTGACGGAGGCAAGCCACAGCACCTGCCATCACCGGATTAGAGAACGAAGTGCCGTTGCCATTATAATAATCACCATATCCGTCAGCCACGTAGGTACCTTCACCCATCGCCATCACATCGGGCTTGATACGTCCGTCGTAGGTCGGACCCACCGAGCTGAAATAGGCACGGGTGCCGCTACCGTTGACTGCACCTATTGAAAGAATATGCTCAGCATCGGCAGGAATACCGAGGGTGCAAATGCCGTCGCCTTCGTTGCCAGCCGAGTTGAGACAGATGATACCGCGTGAGGCTGCGATTTCAGCACCTATAGTCATCGGGGCCGTATGTCCGTCATAATGCTCGAAAGGATGGTCCCACTGGCTCATGTCGAAGTCGATATAGCCCAAAGAGGTGGAGCAAACGTCCGCACCAATGCTGTCGGCCAATTCGGCACCGCTCACCCAGTTATATTCTTCAACAATGTTCTCAGAATAGCCGTCTTCGGTATGCATCAGGAAGTAGAAAGCCTTGGGAGCCGTTCCCACGAAGGTATTCGGCACATAAGCCGCTATCGTGCTGAGACAGGAGGTGCCGTGGGTACTTTGGGAATAGACCGAAGTGGAGCCGTAGACAAAATCACGCACGCCCAGCAAACGACCCTCTTCACGCATGTTGTCAAAACACGTATGGGTATCTGTTCCATAGAAACCGCCGTCAAGCACCGCGATAATTACGTCCTTGCCATCATAGCCGCTGTCGTGCAAAGCCGTGCAGTTGATTTGATTGATCTGGGTATCCCCTCCACCGTAATAGCCTTTCATGTCTCTTTGGCCTTCAGTGGCTTTCATCTCATTGGCCAGCCAGCGTTCCTTCTGCTCTTGTGCTTTGGGATTGTTGGGGCAGTTGCGCACCGACTCAACAAACTCCAAAGCGTTGATGGCATCAATCACATCTTGATGGTAGGTGTAGACCGTAACACCATTGAGCCACTTTGAGGGATTGAGCAACTGAGCACCACACTCGGCCACCGCCTGCAAATATTGTGGATTAACGGGAATATCGTATTCATCAATGCCGATACCTTGATTAGCGCGACGCTGCAAAGCCCTGTCGCTCAAATAAGCCTCGGGGTTGTCGACGGAATAGGGAGAGTTGTTCTTGTCGGTAAACTGCACCCAATAAATGTTGGTAGCAACCTGAGCCTGAGCAAACAAAGCTGCAGTCAGAAGAAGGAGTAAAAAGGATAGTTTTTTCATCTTATTCAAAATTAAAGCGGACAAAAATAGGCATATTTTCGCAAACTATGCAGAAAATCGGACTCAAATTCCTAATTTTGCCGCAAAATTCAAAAGAGATATGCGCATCGACATCATCGCCGTTTTTCCTGAAATGTTTGAAGGCCCCTTTACAGAGAGCATCATCAAACGTGCTGTCAACAAAGGTATTGTGGAAATCGAGTTGCACAACCTTCGCGACTATACCACTGACAAGCACCACAAAGTGGACGACTATGCTTTTGCCGCAGGTGCGGGAATGGTGATGATGATTGAGCCAGTCGACAACTGCATCAGCCATTTGAAAAGCCAGCGCGACTATGACGAGGTCATCTATATGAGTCCCGACGGCGAGCTTTTAGACCAGCCCTTGTGCAACCAGCTCTCGATGAAACAAAACCTCATTATCCTTTGCGGACATTACAAAGGCATCGACGAGCGCATCCGCGAGCATCTGGTCACCAAGGAAATCAGCATCGGCAACTATGTGCTTTCCGGAGGGGAATTAGGTGCTGCCGTCTTGGTCGACAGTCTGGTACGCTTGATTCCAGGGGCTTTGGGGGACGAGACCTCTGCCCTCTCCGACTCATTCCAGGACGGATTGGTGTCGCCGCCCGTCTACACTCGCCCGCGAAACTACAAAGGATGGGAAGTGCCAGAAGTATTGCTCTCAGGCAACGACAAGATAATCAGCGAATGGCGAATGGAAAAGGCCATCGAGCGCACCAAGGAACGCCGCCCTGAGATGTATGAAATTTTCAAAAAAAGCTGAGAATCTTCGCAACGTATTGGATTTATTCGTATTTTTGCACCCACTTTTGGAGAAAAATATACAAAAATATATACAAATGAGCAAGAACGCAGCTATCCAATTCATTGAGGATCAAATTGTTGTAAAAGACTTTGAATCCTTCAAGGCAGGTGACACGATTACCGTCACCTACAAAATCGTCGAAGGACAAAAGGAACGCCTTCAGAAGTTCCAAGGCATTGTGCTGAAGCGCAGTGGCCAAGGCAAGACCGGCACCTTCACCATCCGCAAGATTTCCAACAACATCGGTGTGGAGCGTTGCTTCCCGATTGCTTCTCCCATGATTGAGAACATCGAGGTCAACAAGCGCGGTGCCGTCCGCAAGTCGCGCATCTACTACCTGCGCGGTCTGCGCGGTAAGAAGGCCAAGATCAAGGAAGCCAAGAAGTGATTCCTTTTTCGACCACCAAAAAAGAAGCTCCGAGCAATCGGAGCTTTTTTTGTATGTACTTGTTACCTTAGCGTTACCTCAATGTTACCTTATCGTTATGTCGAAGTGTCAAAAAGTCTGATTAGTATTTGAGTAAAGTTTCAGTAATGTTTGAGTAAAGGGGGAGTAAAATCTATAGACTCTCCCCTTGCTTTCAATTGATATTACGACTCAAACGAGCAATGGTTTCTTCTTGGGTCATTGTGCAATCAACTTAGCCAAACAATCAATAAACACCTGTGCTTGAGCTGTCAAATCATCTGTCATTTCTTTATCGCAATAAATAAAGTCGTCATAATCCCCACTTTGCCTTTTTTCGTACAAAGTCGACAATATTTTGCCAATGGCAACGGGTATCAATCCTTTGGAAACAAAATGGAGGCCAAGCATAGCCTTGACCCCTGCATGTGACTTGGCTTCAATCTTATGCTTCAGCAGTAATGCTTCCGTTGCATAGTAGCAAGCATAATACAATCTATTCACAGCTGCATTATAATACCCCTTTTCTTCCAACAGAGCTGCTTCCTCCATAGTCTTGTATGCTCTTTCAAGTCTATATTCGACAAGGGCTTTTCTGCTTTCATCATCCAATCCACTCATAGTCTAATCCCTTCCTTCATGACATTAAGATAAAACGGCGTTACCATAGGACGATTGGCCCATTGCTTTTTCAGCATGACTATAGGACTGATGGCCACACCCGTTTGAAGTTCCAATTCGTATAATGGTGTGGTGATGGCATCCTCTTGCTTCAAGGTAAGTTTGTCGCCATCAACAAGAATAAGCAAATCTATATCGCTGTCAGGCCTAGCCTCATTTCGAGCCTCACTTCCATATAAAATTACCTCAGCAGATGGGAACAACTGCCTCATCAACATCTGTATCTGCATTACAATGTCCTTCCTATTCATCACACAACTTCAATTATTCGGCTGCAATATTACAAAGAAAAAACGAATTGGACTGCATTTCACACAAAAATGCCACGTGGCGATATGGCTTTTTTAAGACAGTTGGCAAAAAGAATGGGATGGTCTTTGTCGGAAGTGACCACAAACGACAGTCTTTATGACCCTGAGACTGGAGAGTATCCAGGAGGAGCTTAGAAAAGCCACTAATGTAGGCAAAGCATTCTGTTTTTATTCCGTTGTCTGAAATTCACGCAACGAAAGACAGTTTCATACCATCATCCGTGTGGAGTTGAGTTCTCCAAGTGTAAATCTATATATTAAAACAAGGAAAAAAAAGCTTACCTTTATGGTAAAATAAAGAAACAATGTATCTTTGCACATTCATTGTTTACCATCATCGCGGTGATGGCAGCATTTATTTGATACAAATAAGACGTTAAAAGAGCGAGAAAATTAGATTTGAAATAAATAGCCAGAACGATATGATAATCATTTCCGAAATACTAAAAGGCAGCGAATACAGCCTGACCCAATTCAGCGAAGACAAGATTATTCAGTTGGAAAACAACATCATTGAAAAAGAGGTGAAAGGGAAGCTAACGCCTTATATCAATTGTTTGGTGAGGAATAAGGAGATAAAACTCACGCCTGAAGAGATTGTCCGCCAACTCTATCTCATGGTTTTGACAGAGGATTTCCATTATCCCGTTTCAAGGATGGAATTAGAATATGTGGTGACTTTTGGACGAGAAAAGAAGCGTGCCGATATTGTGATTTTCGACAAAGACCAAACCTATACACCATATATCATTGTTGAGCTGAAAAGCCCAAAACTAAAGGACGGAAAGGAACAACTTAAAAGCTATTGCAACGGCACAGGTGCGCCAATCGGTGTGTGGACAAATGGTGAGAGCATCTCGTATTATCATCGCAAAGATCCGAATTTCTTTGAAGATATTCCAACCATTCCTAAAGCCAATGAGAAACTTTCCGATATTTTGAGTGAGCGTTGGTTCATTGATGACTTGGTGAAAAAAGACAAATTGGTCAATGAGCGCAAATCGTTGAAAGACTTGATTTTGGAAATGGAAGATGAGGTGCTTGCCAATGCAGGAGTGGATGTGTTTGAAGAGGTTTTCAAACTGATTTTCACCAAATTGTATGATGAGATGGAAAGCGGCCGCAAAAAAGACCGCCATTTGGAGTTCCGCAATTATGGCGACACCGAAACCGAACTGAAGGTGAAACTTCAAAACCTTTTCGACGAGGCAAAAGGGAAATGGTCTGGAGTTTTTACTAAAGATGACAAACTAATGCTCACACCTTCGCATTTGTCGGTTTGCGTGAGTTCATTGCAAGACGTGAAACTATTCAATTCCAATTTGGATGTAGTTGACGAAGCCTTTGAATATTTGATCAACAAAAGCAGCAAAGGCGAGAAAGGACAGTATTTCACCCCGCGTTATGTGATTGACATGTGTGTGCGGATGTTGAATCCTTCTGATAAAGAAACCATGATTGATACGGCAGCGGGAAGTTGCGGTTTTCCAGTGCATACTATTTTCTATGTTTGGCAAAAGATTTTGGAAAGCAAGGGGCTGAAAAAGAGCCATTTATTTACATTGGAACAGAAACCAGCAGAATGCACTGATTATGTACAAAATAAAGTGTTCGCCATTGATTTTGACGAACGTGCTGTCCGCGTAGCTAGAACATTAAACCTTATTGCAGGCGATGGGCAAACAAATGTGTTACATCTCAACACATTGGATTACGAACGGTGGAGCGATAGAACAGAGGATAAATATTGGCTAAAAACCTATTCCCAAGGATGGTATAAGCTTGATGATATGCGTGTACACGCAAATTCTAACCGTGATTTTAAGTTTGACATCCTTATGGCCAATCCTCCGTTTGCAGGCGACATTAAGGAAAGCCGTATTTTGTCCAAGTATGAATTAAGCAAAAATGCCGCAGGCAAGATGGCAAGCAAGGTTGGGCGCGACATTCTGTTTATCGAACGCAATCTTGATTTCCTGAAACCTGGCGGGCGCATGGCTATTGTGTTACCGCAAGGCCGTTTCAACAATAGCAGCGACAAATACATACGCGATTACATCGCCGAGCGCTGCCGTATTTTAGCGGTGGTAGGCTTGCATGGCAATGTATTCAAGCCTCACACTGGAACAAAAACAAGCGTGTTGTTTGTGCAGAAATGGGATGATGTGTTGTGCCCCAAGAAAGAGGACTATCCTATTTTCTTTGCCACCATGCAGGAACCGAGCAAGGACAACAGTGGAGAGAAGATTTTCGTAAAGAAAGGCGATTATCCGCGTGTTGCGAAACCGACTGAAGGACAAAACGAATGGATGGTTTCTGATGCTGTGTCATACTATGAAGTTTCGCCCAAAGAAAACAACGAATATCTGTTGGATAGCCACGGACATCTAATTGTAAAGCATGACCTTTTCAACCATGACGGTTTGACCAAAGACGGCATTGCCGAAGCCTTTGCTGAGTTTGCCAAGAAGGAAGGGCTAAGTTTTTTTTGAGTAGCCCTTTCAACGAGGAGAAGTATAAGGCGTTGTTGGAAGGGCTGGAGATTAGCGAGGTGATGTTGAGCGAAGTTAAAGAATGTAGTTATAGTGCCCGTTGGGATAGCACATTTTTTCTAAAAGAGTTTTTGGATAAGGAGAAGATATACGCTAAATGGGAAAAACTCTCACAGATATGTGTGATAAAAAGTGGAACAACTCCAAGAGACAGAGATGAGCGACTTAAATGTGGTGTTATTCTATTGAAAACAAACGACATTAGAAATAATGTCCTTTTTTCCGGAAATGAATATTTTTATATTTCTGATTCATGCAATCGCACGATGCTATCGAGCGAATTAAAACCTAAAGACATTTTGATTAATATTGTGGGTGCTACAACGGAGGTCGTTGGTAGAGTTGCATTTGTCCCTGAAAATTTCCCCCAAGCAAATATCACCCAAGCCATGTCTTTCCTCAGATTAAAAAGTGATACAATAAACTCGGAAACGTTGTTTGTTTTCTTACAATCAAAATATGGAATAAATCAAACACGAAGAATTGCAAGACCTACTGGTCAATATAACATAAATAATGAAGAACTTGGTTCTTATAGAATCCCATCGTTTACTATAAAATCCCAATCTAAAATAGAAAACATCGTAAGGGTTTCGTATTCCAATTTACAGCACTCAAAACTTCTTTATTCCGAGGCAGAAAATATCCTATTATCCGAACTTGGCTTAAAAGACTGGCAACCCAACCACAATCCTGTAAATATCAAGCAACTGAAGGAATCCTTAATGACAAGTGGCAGATTGGATGCAGAACACTATCAAGTGAAATATGATGAGTTAGAGTCAATAATAAAGTCTGCTCCTCATAAGACCATTGCAGAAATACAACAATTCAATGCTCGAGGAATGCAACCTGACTATGTTCAAACTGGAGAAGTTCCTGTAGTCAACAGTAAACATATCCTTGAGGATGGACTTGATTACGACAACTTTGAACGCACTACAACGACCTTCCTAAACTCTCACAAACGCGCCCAAATAGGTTATGGTGACATCTTAATCTATACTACTGGAGCAAACATCGGTAGGACACAGGTTTATCTAAAAGATGAACCATCTATTGCCAGTAATCATGTGAATATCTTGCGTGTTCGGGATGTGAATCCTATATATCTGGCATTGGTACTCAATTCACAGGTTGGAAGGTTGCAAACCGAGAAATTGTGTACAGGTAGTGCCCAAGTAGAATTATATCCTTCCGATATAGAAAAGTTTATAATCCCCATACTTGATACAACAATTCAAGAATCCATTTCAGCAAAGATTCAAGAAGGTTTTGCGCTGAAAACTGAAAGCAAGAGACTACTTGATGAGGCAAAGATGATGGTGGAGAAGGAAATTGAAAAAGGATGAATCCTATGTCATAAAAAAGACTGATGCTGAAAAAACGTATACAAATTGCAAATTCATACCATTATGTCCTATAGAAATTATCATAGAGTACCACGAGAAATATATGTGGAAAGAGAAAATGATGTCATACATATTTATGGCCTTAATAGGGCTCAGGCTGTTTCTCAATTTATTATTGCAATAAATAGAGGCATTAGAGCTGGATATGACAATTTTTTAATTGAAGCATCAAGTATTGAAGGCGTTTTCCCAAATACTGTAGTGCCAATTGCGGCATTAATAGATTCATATAAAAAGAATAATATAGAATTTGAATATGATAGGATTTCAACAGCGCTTCAATTAACGAAGTTTAACAATCCTAATTTATATGATGGGGACCCAAACCATATTTTAAACAGAGTGTGGAAGTTCTCAAATTCAAATTCAAACGAAATATCCAGTATAGTTGATGCTTATGGAGTAGAGTTGAGGAAAGAGGATAGGTTCCCAGAAGGGACGATTTCTTCTTTACAGTGGTCGCTAAATGAAGTAATGGATAATGTTTTAACACATTCTAATTCGGATTTTGGTTATGTAATGGGGCAGATTCATAAATCAACTAAAAAAATAGCATTTACTGTATGTGATTATGGAAGAGGCATATATAGTTCGTTACGAGAATCACAATTACACAAGCCTAGGACTGCAATTGATTCGATTACTTTAGCAATAAAAGAAGAAGTAACCAGAAATAGTAATGTTGGTCAAGGAAATGGATTATTTGGTTTACATTCTATTATTAGCCAAGGAAAAGGAACATTAGAAATTGTTTCGAGTGGCGCTTCATATAAACTGATGGATGGAAAGACAATTTTAAACGAAAAACTACCTGTGTTTAATTATGAGAATCCTGGAACGATTGTTGATTTTCAATTGAACTATGGTAATAATATTTCTTTGGAAAACGCTTTGAAATTTAGAGGCAAGGATTACAGTATTACAGATCTTTATATTGATAGTTTTGATGATGATAAAGGTCATAATTTCTATTCTGTTAAAGAGCAGTCTGATGGAACAGGAACTCGTGATTCAGCGATAAGGATTAAAAACGAAATAATAAATTTGATTAAAGATTCTAAGAGACCAGTAATAGTTGATTTTAGTGGTGTAGCGGTGATCTCTTCGTCGTTTGCTGATGAATTAATCGCAAAACTGTTATTGGAGTTGGGACTATTTCAGTTTAATAATCTAATCATGTTGCGAGGAATGAATACTCAAGAACAAAATATATTGCAAAGGTCGGTAATTCAACGTCTATTAGACTCTCTTAATGAACCTGCTCAATTGAATTAAAATATATTACTCATTATGGAATCCCAAACAACAGAATACAAACAACAGTGGTCTGACAAATACCTTGCATACATCAGTGGCTTCGCCGAAGCGCATAATACTAACGAATAATCTAAAGATACACAATCAATTTCAAACGAAATGGGAAAAACTACTCTAGTGGAACCTATTACCAATATAGAGCAAGCCGATTAGTGTAGTTAACGTGTAATAGCAGTGTTTTCCAAAATGGAAATAACTGAAAACAATGACGGTTACAAAAAATGCAACTGTCAAGAGTTACCGAGAAATCCTCGACAACTGCCACTGATAGCAAAATCTGAATTTCCGATTTTCTACTACTCAGTGCGTTTTTTAACTGCAACTGCAACAACTGCAACATCAGCCATTTTAATTCAGTCTAATTTGACTTGTAAACAACTATTATACAGTGTTCTATAATATCTTTTCCTACTGTCAACGATGCCAGGAAATTGTCAACCCGGCCAGGAAAACAGATGACAACCCTATCAGGAAAAGAACAAAAAAACTGTCAACCAAAATCAGGAAAAGACAGTCAAAGTGGTCAAAGTGTCAAAGTGTCAAAGTGTCAAACTCAATTCGGATTTCCGAAAACGGCTCACTATATATAAATAATTAATTATTTCTATATAGTGGACCCTTTGACACTCTCGAAAACAACTTTGACACCGTGACACCATGACACCATGACACCATCCGAAACTTTTTTCGTTTCCCCAGAAAAAAAGTCCCCAAAAATTTGAAAACCGCAACGGGCTTGACATACCTTTGCACCGTCAAACGACAACGAGACCCCTCGCGCTTGACCCCGTTCTTTGAAATCCTGAACCAAAAACCGAAATTTCCAACTCCTATGTAAGTCCTACCTAACTCCTACTTTGGGCCTACCCAAAATTGACCTGAAAACAGCAGCATGTCGACAATGCTTTTTAACTTCATCTCTCCACATAAAATAGCACCGATTTTTCAACGACCTTTTTGTCATTTCGACACTCTCAGTTGGGATGTTTTGTCCTTAACGAACTCTATGATTTCCTGTCCCCGTTTTCTTGGAATCCTAATCGTCTCGCCAACGGCGAGCATATCCTCTATCGTTGGTTTGCCGTTGCCATTGACCGAGGTGGCATGTTCGCCGTTATAGCCTTCTGGGACAGGAGTAAGGTCGTAAGCGGGGGCCAAACGCCAATGCCCGCCTCGACAGATAAAGCTGAAGTTCTTGGCGTGGTCGTCTTTGTTTTCCGTGAACACATTGAAAGCCATCAAACGGAACATAGCTTCCACTTCGTGTGGGTCTTGGGTCAGATACCCTGTAAGGTGCAGCAAAGTCTTGTAGTCCAGTTTCGGAAACTCGATGGACTCATTGAGCAAGGCACCCGCTGTGGCGACATGAAGACGCTCTCCGTTTTCGATATCAAAGCGCCGAGTGGCGAAGTACTTTCCTTCAAACAGCTTGAAATCGGGCACTTCAATACCACATTTTCTGGCGAGTTCATTGTATCTGTATTCCTTTAAGCCCAGATCTTTCGGGTCGTAAGTATGCCTGAATTTCACCAACCAGTCACCTTCTTCGTCGTGGTAAAGACATTTGGGACGACAACCTCCCGAATTTCCACTGTTGTAATAAAGAAGTGCAGCATCTTGCTCGTTTTTCTCTGAAAGGACTTCCAATGCCAACTGCTGTAGACGGTCGAACGACAGTTTCTCCTCCACTTTCTCAAAATGAGTTTCCGGCTCGTAGCATAATGCTCCCATACCCGAACTGCCCACGATGCTGAGACGTTGCAACGGAGTTAGTTGGGTATCGTCAACACCCTGCCGACGAAGCATCCTGTTGAGCAGATAACGGCCATAGCCATCCGGGAGGCTGTCCTCAAAGATGCCAAAGTTGCCCCAGAAAGGATGATTGGGGGCAATGAACAGTTCCGGCTTCAATGGTAAATCCAAGGGTGAGATGGAGAAACCTGTGGCCATCCAGTCATTGTCGTAACGGAAAACGCAGCGATGTCCATCAGGCGTCAAGGTCAACGTTCCAACGGTTTTTTCGTGGTACTTGACAAAAAGCTTATCTATTGAATTCATTTCTGCCATGTTTTCTGTTTTTGTTCTTGTTGATAGTTTCCAGTTCCTCCATAGTGGTATAGATGGGCTCGGAAAGCAGCGACTTCAACGTATCGGTGTAGCCCAAGGCTTTGGCCAATGCCAAAAAGCTAACCAAGGAGATGCTGTGCTGCTGCTCGAACTTGGCGATAGTAGGTGCCGGAACACCGCTCATCATCGACAGAGCACTGCGCGACAAGCCTTTCTCCAGCCGGCGGCGTTTCAGGTTTTGCGCCAATCGGAGGGCAAGATCGTCCGCCGTATCCATATTGAAATCATAAAGTAAAGGCATACTATTGTATCTAAAATAAGCAAAAATTCAATGTAACAGATATTACTGTATTCGATTGCAAAGATAGTAAAAGTATGGAAGCAATAGACAAAAAGATGAAAAATCTTTATTGGCCACTGACTATTGACAAATCAAAACGTGCTCCTCACCCACCATAATGGTAAACTCGCCTTCCTCAACGTGCCAGCCTTTTTCGGCTGAATAGACCGACAAGTCACGCGGCAGGAGATAGAAAGACAACTCAGCAGTCTCACCCTTATTAATATGTACCCGCTGGAAACGTTTGAGCAGCTTTGAGGCTGGCGCGACGGAAGCCACCTCGTCACGGACATAGAGCTGCACGACCTCGTCGCCATCGCATGAACCGATATTCTTCACCTTGAAGGTAACCCGTAATGCACCCGGCCTCTCAGGCACGCTATCCACATTAAGGTCGCTGTATTCGAACTGGGTGTAACTCAGGCCGTAACCAAAGGGATAGAGCGGCTTGGAGGATTCCTCCACGTAGTCGCCCGTATACGGCTGGGAATAATAGACGGGAATCTGTCCCACCGAACGCGGAATAGAGATGGGCAGTCGACCGGCGGGATTGTAGTCGCCCCAGAGGATGTCGGCCAAAGCCGAACCGCCTTCCATACCGGGATACCATAGCGTCAGCAGGGCATTGGAGTTCTCAGCAGCCAGATTCATGTCCATAGGACGGCCTTGGATATAGACGGTCACAACAGGCTTACCTATGGCGTAGATGCGCTGCATCAGTTCCTCTTGCCTGCCCAAAAGCCTCAACGTAGAGCGGTCATAGCCCTCGCCGCAATCCATATCGGAAATGTGGTTGTCGACTATAGCGGCACCCGTCTCTTCATAACTCGTCTTGAAGTCGCGGGCGGAAGAGCCGCCCACCACCAGCACCACCACATCGGCGGCTTTGGCGACACGCACGGCTTCGTCAATGTCAGCATCGTTCTCATCACGTACCGAACAACCCTTGGCGTAGGTCACTTCTGCCCTGCCCTTTGCGCGTATGCCTTCCAACATCGTCACGATGCGGTCGGGGTCTTGGGGAGCTGTATAGTCGCCCAACTGGTTGTACATATTGTCGGCATTCGGCCCTATGACTGCCACCTTATTAATATGTTCCCCAAACGGCAGGATGCCGTCGTTTTTCAGTAATACCGCCGATTCCAGAGCCACCTGCTTGGCGAGCCGGGCGTTTTCTTCCGTACCCACTTCGGCTTCCGCCAAAGCCTCGTCGACGTATGGATTATCGAACAGTCCGAGGTCGTATTTCAGATGCAGGACGTGGCGCACGGCTTTGTCAATATCGGCTTCGGTCACCAAACCTCTCTGCAAGGCTTCTTTCAAAAAGCCACCATAATTATAGCCGCCCAAGTCGATGTCAACGCCTGCTTTCAGGGCCAGTGCTGCGGCTTCTGCCGGGTCGGCAGCCACATGTTGCGTGGCATAGATGGCATTGACGGCATTGAGGTCTGAGAAGACCACGCCCTTGAAGTCCCACGATTGGCGCAATACTTCTTGAAGCAGCCATTGATTGGCAGAGCATGGAACACCGTCAATCGTGTTATAGGAGGTCATCACCGATTTAGCAAAGCCTTTATGGATAGCGTTTTCAAAAGAGGGCAGATAGTCCGTCATCAAACGATTTTGACCCACCTCCGCCGTGGCGGCATTATGTCCGCCCTGAGGGATGCCATAGGCGGCCAAATGCTTCAAGGTAGCGCACACGTTCTTTTGCATCCCTCGCACAACGTATTCACCTAAAAGGCCTGCAAGATAAGGGTCCTCGCCAAAAGTCTCCTCCACACGCGACCAACGTGGGTCACGGGCGATGTCAAGGACAGGACCATAACCGACTTGAGCACCTTGCAAACGCACTTCACGCCCCATCACCTCGCCCATCTGCTCCAACAACGAAGGATGCCAAGTAGAGGCTTGTCCTATGCCCGTCGGGAAAACGGTGGTGCCCACAGCCATGTGGCCGTGAGGGGTCTCCTCACAAAACAGCAGCGGAATACCCAAACGGGTATGTTCCACAGCGTAGTGCTGCATCATATTCAGCAACTTGGCTGATTCGCGGGGATGCAAACCTGTCTCAACAGTTTTTCTGGACCAAGGGTCAGCACGAAGCACAGCCCAGCAGGAGCCGAGGGGCATCGTGTCCATCATTCCAAGGAAGTCATCGGCCAGCCAAAGCGAGTCGCCGTCCTTGCCATAATAATTGAACCCAATAGGGCAACTCAGCTGACCACATTTCTCCTCAAGGGTCATCTGATTCAGCAAAGACTCCACTTTGTCTTGTTTCGTAACACAAGAAGACGCAACTACAGCCAAAAGTAGTAGTGGAATACACTTCGTGTAGAAACCATTCAAAAATCCACTTTCAAAATCTTTCAAAATCCTTTTTGTATTCATTTGATTTCCATTAGATTTTATAATCATTTTGTCAGATTTCTTGCGAAGCAATCCCATAAGAATCACACCAAATGCGAAATCAGTTCCTCGCGTTCGCCGGGGAGCATGTCGATGACGGGAATCTCCACCATCGTGTAGCAGCCCGGTTGCAAACGCATCGTGGCACGGGCCACATTGACTAATACCTGTCCCGTAAGCGCTGGATTATTGATGCTCATATTGAACTCCAAGCGTTGGTTCTGGGTCTTGCCCGAAACGCCTTTACGCACGAGATTGACTCCATGACCCATATCGCGGACGGCATCGACACTGTCGACGGCAAACACATGGGTCTCGTCGTTGGCGAAATACGGGTCGGCCTTGATGTCTTTAGTCACCTGTTCGAGGGTGGCATCCTCCTCAAGCTCCACATACACCATGCGGCGATGGATGCCTTCGCCCAATGGAATGGTGACGGAAAGAGCATTCTTTACGCCTTTCTTGCTGCGCACACAAACGCTGTGACCCATCGACATACCCGGACCGAAGTTGGTATAGGACAATCCCTTGGGAGCCAGACTCTGCATCAAGGTACGGACAATGGAATCCGATCCCGGATCCCAGCCGGCAGCAATAACACTCACCGTCTTCGTTTCCTTATTAATAGGCTTCAGCTCACGACGATAGTCCACAATGGAGGTATGGATGTCGAAAGAATCCACTGTGTTGATGCCCAAAGGCAGAATCTGCTTGGCATATTCGGGGCAGGAGCGAGTGGGACAAGCCAAGATGGCCACATCCACATCTTTCAGCTTCTTAATATCGTCAACAACCTCATATTGAGATAGTTCAATAGGCTTATTTGCATCGCCACAGCGACGCACGATGCCTGCTACTTCAAAATCGGGGGCGGCTTCAAGGGCTTCCAAGGCGAAGCGACCCACATTGCCGTAACCCACTACGGCGGCTCTAATCTTTCTCATAATTTTCAGAATTAAAGGGCAAAAGTAGGAAAAAAACACATACCTGCGGGAAATGCAGATGAAATAGTGGTATAAAACAAGCGCCCCAAGTCAAAGGCAAGTCAAAGGTGAGTCAAGGTTGTATCAAGGGTGTGTCGAAGTTAGAAATCAGCCGAGTCAACGTTGGACTGATATAAAGTCAAAGTCAGACGAGATATGAAAAAGCCGAAATCCCAGACCAAAGTGTTAAAATAAAGGTTTATCTAAGGGGTTTATAGCGTTAATAGATGTTAAATAACCCTCACTGTCCCCTTGTCCACGTGTCCCGCTGTCCCACCTGTCCCACCCCAGGGACAGTGGGACACTTGGGACAGCGTGGGACAACTATTCTTAGCGATAAGGCAGTCGTCCCTGTGGGACAGCCTCCGCCTGTGGGACTGGGACAGCTTTCTCACTATTCTCACTTGAGAAAATGAGAGTTTACTACATTAATTTGTGCCGAAGAAGCAAGTTTTGCCTCTGTTTTGGCAGTCGTCTATCAAAAATAATAGGGACAAACGCTTTTGCTGAATTTTTATAAATCACTGAAAAACAGCAGTGTGTAAAAATTGCAACTAAAAAAAGTAGGGACATTTCATTGCGGCACCCCCAAAACCTCTTGACAAGCACTTTTTATGTTTAACTTTGCCGACAACTAAATCTAAATACCAAGGGATAAAATTATCAGACATGAAAAACTTGAAGATTTACATTCTGCTTGCACTCCTGCTGATGGTGGGAGGGGTGACGATGCAGGCACAAGAGTTTCAGCGTAGAGCCTCGTTGCGGGATCCTCTGTTCTTGGATACCACGTCTGGGGTTTTCCACGAAATTTATGATTTCTGGCAACAATATGAATATGCACAGTTCTTGGATTATGGGCGAATAAGTGACCCTCAATACAAACCAACGAATCACGACTTTTGGGCTGATTCTGAAATTGAGGACTATGGAAATCCCAATTCCATCATACAATGCAATTTGTTGCCGTTTTATACATACGAAGAGTATTTCATGGGGGTTGCAAAACGCAATGACACCTTGTATGAACTCCAAACTGCGTTTTTTGACGACTTCCCAAGTCCAAAACAGTTGTTGGGCATCTTTACCATTCCGCTGGTAAGGACAGACGATGGATTCAAGTTGGTCAATAAGTTGACCATCAATAAACGTAGTTTCTGCAAGAAACAAATCGGGTGGATTACCTATTATTATCCATCGACATATCATTTTGATGAACAGGCGGCTAACACTGCCGTTTCGAGGCTTTCGGCATTCGCCAAAGAATTTGGTGTTGATGGGATGGAACCTGTGGACTATTATTTGTTTGAAAACAAGACAGAAATGTTCCATTACTTTGGTATAGATGGCAGTTGCTATGATTTCTATTCGGCAGAGACGGTTGTTCCATACGGAAACAGCAAGATAGGCAAGAACAAAATCTGCTACACAAAGGGCGGAGAAAGTAAGATTCATGAATTTATTCATTTGATAGTTAAGAGCGTGTCGAATGGCCAAAGGTTTTCCAGGTTTGAAGAAGGGGTATGCTGCTATTTTGGCGAACATGTCTTACAGACCAAAGAGTGGCATTTTGACAAGCTGAAGATGTTTTTGAATGACAATCCTCAAATCGACCTTTCCGTGGATTTGATTGAGGCATACATGGATGCCGATGGACGATACACGCATGATTCAACCCAAAGTGTCATAAAGTACAAGAGGCCTTATAGTGATGTATATTCGAATTATGGCTATGACATCCAGATGGTGATTTGCGAGATGCTTTACAAAAAAGGCGGGATGGATTTGGTGAAAAGAATGCTGTTTGAAACGAAAAGAAACGAAGATGAGTATGAGATGATTGAGGTGCTGCTGGGGATAAAGCGGGAGGATGTGAACCAAGTCATTAGAGGGTATTTGAGGGAGAAGTATTGAGGTGGGGTTTTCGTGATTTAACTTCGTTGGATGCAAAGCATTTCGTTATACGTACTATCGTGCTAACGAAGGGGACTAATAAGACAGATAAGACTAATAATAAAGAACTATGAGAGCGATGAGGAATGGGGCTTGGGTTTTGATGGCGGCCATGATGCTGCTGGCGGGATGCCGACGGGAGAAGGCGGCACAGGCGGAGGGTGCGCCCGCTGAAAACAGCAGGATGGCGGCGGTGGATAGCACGAAGAAAGGGATTGAGCTGATTAGACGGGATGGCAGGGGGATGGAGTTGGATAGGTGATTTTTTGTTAGTTTAGAGTTGAGAGTTGAGAGTTGAGAGTCAGTGGAGAGTTTAGAGTTGGGAGTTAACTCCCCCGGCCTGCGGCCACCCCCTCAAGAGGGGGATGTTATGCGTGCTAACGTGCTATCGGGATTATGATGGGGTTTTGAAGGTTTTTTTTAGTAATTTTGCAAAGTAGAAATATAGCCAACATTGACATGAATATGAAAAGCTTAAAGTTTTACATTCTGGTTGCGCTTCTGGTGATGGCAGGAGGGGTGACGATGCAAGCGCAGAACTACGATTCCATCGCCCATCACAACGCGGGTTGGTATGATGTTGATTTGCGCAACATGATGCAACTGCGTGATGGAAACATCCTCGCCAACATCCAACTGTTTGAGATTGACGAACAAGGGCAATACCTTGGCGACTATGGCAACAGGCTGTTGAAAATCGCTCCAAACGGAGCCGTATTGCTTGATTCCGTATTCATCGCGGATGACGACCTGAACTATTTCCTGTTGGAACGCAACCCTTTCGACGAAGACAACATCTATGCTAAAGTGGTACGTAACCTTGATGAAAGCCGTTGTGACCTGCGCATCTCCTTTTTTGACGATGACCTTAACTTCTATCCCGAAAAAGAAGTTTGGGTGCCTCTGTCCGACACTGTTTTTTCATCCCTATTGGATTCGTATTTCCTTGACGAACACGGAGATATTATTCTACGCTACCCACTCTCTATGCGCAACGAGCTGCATTATTACCGCATCGGCATTGACGGCACGGTGAAAGACCATGTGGTGATGCCGAAAGATGCCTCTCCCATCAACTTTTATCCCGCTGGCGGGCATCGTTTTGGCACTTTCAACGAGTCACCGACCGAATACTGCTTTTGGGGCATGAACTCTGAAGATATCAATACCATGTATATTCACGCGTTTGATTCCCTGTTGAATTTGAAAGAGACGCTGACACCCAACGGAGCACCTTCAAATATCAAATTTGAGTACGGGATGAGGGAAAGGGTGCTGGATTGGGATGAGGAGACCTTTCTGGTCGCTTCTCGGTTTGATAGGACAGGCACCAATATCAACGGTGTTCGCGTGACTCGTTATCGGAAGAACACGTTGGAGGCTTTGAATACATGTTATTTCCGCACCAAGCCCGAACTATCAATCGGAAATGTGTTCATTGGTTGTGCCTTCCCGATAGGTCTTGCCAAGGCGGGTGATGGCGATTTGTATTTCGCGTATTGCACACAGGATCCTGAAACACTTTATTTCGGCAGTCCATCGGGACAGGTCTCGGTAGTGAAGATGGATGCCGATTTCAACATCATCTGGCAGCGTTTCTGCCTTGAACCCGAAGGCTATGCGCGCGTCGGCAGTGAATTGATTGCGCTCGAAAACGGTGGTGTGGCCGTTGGTGGTGTGGTAATGGGTGCGCCGCCTGAATTGTTTTTCCTTGCCTTCGATGATGAGGGATGGGCTGTATCTGAAAACGCAATGCTCTCCCAAACTTGCAATGTCTATCCTAACCCCGCAAGGGAGAAAGTGACCATTGAAGGATTGGAAGCTTCTGAAGTGCAGGTTTGCAATGCGCTTGGTCAGGTGGTGAAGACGGTGCTGGGGACGAATGAGATTGATTTGAGTGGTTGGGTGAATGGGGTTTATTTTCTGCGCATCACAGATGCGGAGGGAAGAGTATACACGAATAAAATCACGATACGATGAAAAACATAAAGTTTTACACCTTGCTTGCGTTCCTGCTGATGGCGGGAGGGGTGACGATGCAAGGGCAGACAGAATCCTACTTCACCTATGAAGACCCCAATTTCAGATTCTCTGAGGGTGGACCATGCCTTGAAGTGGGCTCCGATGACAGTAAAAACCATTTTTTCCTTGCATCTGCCTTTGGCTATTCTGGTGAATGGATGGGCTATGAACAAGAGTTTACCTCACCAGCAAGAATCCTCAAACTGTCGCCAAAAATGGAGCTACTTGGCGAAATGGTGTTTGGTGAGGAAAATCGCCGTTCCACCATTACCGGCATTTATCAAGATCAGGAACAAGAAGGCCTTTTCATCGCTGTGGGGAAAATTCATGACAATGAATTTCATTACGACAAGCCTTTTATGGTTCGGTTTGATGAAGAGTTAAGTGTTTTATGGCAGGAAGAAGTTGATTTGCCTGAATACTACAGGAAATTCTTCTTTT
>Ga0310690_10000376_pt1 | contig 99520 bp, 151 predicted proteins | sample AusTroGonzalo_MG_2_FD_207661 | JGI IMG/M metagenome (GOLD analysis project Ga0310690, IMG submission 207661) | Bovine rumen microbial communities from tropical cattle in Woodstock, Queensland, Australia - Gonzalo_04 (v2) (version 2) | ecosystem: Host-associated > Mammals > Digestive system >...
TCTACAATAATATTTCATTTCGCCATTATCATTGTAGACTTTATCCACATCCTGCATTCCACATAAAATAAGCAAATTTGCCATTAAAGCACTTTTAGTTAAAACGCAACCTTGACCATTTTTTAATTGTTCAATGGCAATATCTAAATGCGCTCTTAAATCTGATAATTGTTTAATAATATCCTCTTCATTTTTCGTAATATATTTATATTTACTCATATTTATTCTCCGAATTAATAATTTCCCATTCTAATAAATAATTATCAATATCTTCTTTATTTATTTTTTTATCTGTTAATTGTTTATTATATAAATCAAAATTGTATTTTTGTTTATTTATATAAACATTATCATTTTTTATTCTATATCCAAGATTATAATAAGCAGAAAAATTATATATTTTTTCTGACGGAATTATATCATGTGTTGATATATTAAATATTCTTGGACTATCATTCACAATATTTAATATATGGTCTTTATCAATTACAATTCCTTCAAAAGAAAAAGTAAAACTATTTTTTAACTTTGTTAATTTAATATATTCCCCATTAAAATATACATTTCCATTTCTTTCTAAAATATTACCAGATATGAATAATTTATTTGTCTGTTTTTCTAATAAATTATTAGAAGAAATACAGTAATATTTTGTTTTTCCATTCCAGACATATCCTTGTATGGTTGGATGGAATTTAGGTATTAAGCTAATAAATTCTTTATATTTTTCAATATGAAATTTTTTATTTATAGAATAATAAACAGTTATTTCTTGTTGTTTATCTATTTCAATATTGAATCTTGCTTTTATATGTGATTGGAATAAATCAATTCGACATTCTTTTAATATTCCAACTATAGAAAATCTATTTAATAAAGAAATCATAATAAAATATCTCCATTATTAAAAACTTCTAAAAATTTTTCTTTAGTTTTTTCATATAAGATTGTACTACAATAATCTCTTTTTTTATTTAAAAGCTTAAGAATGTATTCTTTAGGATAATCAGGAGTACAATCTTTACCAGAACCTTCTTTAAAATAACCTATTTCATTGTTCCATCCCCATGCATGTGGAATACCATCATAAGGAATGTGAATAAATTTAATCCATTTTCCAATAATGTAAATATTATTTAATTTATCTAAAGAAATAGTAGAATAAATTAATTCTCCATTTGAATCTATTTCCCCAATGCCATATTTACAAGAATAATGTGCAATTTTCCCATTGATTCCATCAATATAATAATTTGGCTCATTACCATTGTACATTTCTTCAGTATAATTTGGAAATGTTTCCATTAAAAAATTTTTCACAATAAAATTTCCCTTTCTTTATAGATATATAAATTATATCATAAAGAAAGGGAAATGTCAAGTATTAAATTTATTTACCAAAACTTGGTTTCCTGCCATACCAATAATTTTTTTCACCTTTATGTGATTCTGATAATCTATTTCTTCTTCCATTTGTCCTTGCATTTTCTAAATTTGTTGTCCAATATAAATTATCAACACAATTATTTGTTTTATCTTTTAAATCGTCTTTATGCCCCACTTGTGGATAATTATTAGGGTTTGGAATAAACATAGTAGCAACCAATCTACTTATTCTAAAATTTTTACTTTTTGAATTTTTAGTAAGATTTACATTTAAATATCCTTTTTTATTTGTTCCAAATTTCAATATTTTTTCTTTATAATGAAGAATATTTCCATTTTTAGTTTTTATAAATCTTTCTAAACTTTTTACTCTTCCTAAATTAGATATTTGATAATATCCAGTATAATCATGTCCATCAATTATTATATCTTTCCAAATTTCTTCCATTTATAAAATTCTCCTTACCTTAGAATTATTTTATTATATGAGTAAAAGGAACTGAGGTAAGCAGTTCCTTTTTAAAAGATAAGTTTGCGCTAACTTATCTACCTCTATTATATTATATCATATTTTTAATATTTTGTCAAGTATTTTTTTCAACTAAATGGGTCAAAATCATCTTCATCATCAACAAAAGGTGAATCAGAATTAGATTCTGTATCATTATTGGTCACATTTTCATCAGAAAATGGATCAATAAATTCTTCCTTCTTGCTTTCTGCAACCTTAGATTCATCAATTTCCTTTAAGGCTGGGATAGTAAAATCTCCCTTTTCAATTGCTTCAAGAGAACGAACAGAGGCAACATAATTACGAACACGCTTCTGGCCTTTAGTGTTAAGATATTCTTCATCAGCAATAATTAAACCAATATACTTCTTAACAAGAGTCTTTTCGTCAAAATTCCACTTATAATTCTTATTTGACTTTTCAACAGCAGTACAGAATCCCTTAAACATTGAAAGGGCGGCTTCCTTGTAAGAACGAATAAGAGTACCAGCAATAGGCCACTTCTTATCCTTACGAGTATCAGAATCATAAAGCTTTTGGAAATAACCCTTATTATCTCCCTTTACAATATCGAAATAAATCTTAAGATATTCCTTATCTGAAACATCTTCTACTGCCTTGATAGCACAAATATAAGCTCCCGGTTCAAGACGCTTAAAATCTGAATTTTCCTTAATATTTTCCCAATCGTTAATCTTCTTCAATTTTATTTCTCCTTAATTAAAAATCTTCAAGTGCTTTAATAACCAAAGTAATATCATTATCAATGGTATCTTCATCAAAAGCCCCCATTGGGGTCTTTGCCGTACTATTATGTGCTCTTGTCTCAAAAATATATTTACCTTCTGATTCTTTTGCAACAAGCACTGTTGTCATCTTACTTTCAAGACAAATCTTATTAAGCTTTCTGCCATTTGTAAGCATACAAGTAAAACCATCATCACTTGTCTGTGAATGAGCCAAAAGAATTACATATAAATCTTCTCTCATTTTGTTTGAATAATCTACAATATTGAAAACTGATTGAGCTAAATCCATCCATTTATCATATGTTTTTTCTTTAGCCCTTCTCATTTCATCACCAACCATAATGCCATTAAGAGTATCAATAATAAGATACTTAATATGCTTTTGCTTGGTATCAATTTGTTCCATTACCTTGTAAATCTGTTCTGCATCATCAGAACGATAATAGTTTTTGTTTTCTTTACAATACTGTTTTCGCCAGCCTTTCCAACTCAAACCCTTACCATCTGCATCAATATAAAAAGCTTCCTTATAATTAAGATTTCTAAGACTTGTTGTTTTACCAGACCCACTTGGGCCAATAATCATAATTGCCTTACTCAAATTTTACATTCCTCCTAAAAATAGTTCAAGCCTTTTCGACTTTTCTATATTATATCATAAATAATTTTATTTGTCAATCATAATTTTTATTTAAAACAGATTCCATCATTTTGCAAAATCCAAGAATCATTTTAATAACTCTTTCTGAAGGATTAGATTCTAACCATCTTAACCCAATAGATTCAAATTCAAAACATGGCTCTTTGGGATTCCATTCTAAACACCCAACAGAATAACAATATTTTGTAATTTGTCTTTCTTCCCCTGTTTCACCATCTATTGCAGTATGTGGTTCACATTCTTCCCATTTTACAATATCAAATCTTGTTGGTGTTTCTGGATATTTACCCAAACAAAGAAGTGAATTTATATCTCTAACTTGAAATCCATCAACAATAGGTGTATATTCTCTTACCATTTTAATTCTACCCCTGTTATATCAATTATTTTTATATTTCCATTTTCATCTATTTTAATTGTATTATAATAACAATAATCATTCATTAAACATTTTATTGCTCTTTTACTTGAAAACATACAATTATGATGAATACCATTTTCTGAAATGATTGGTCTGCTATTTATACAAGTATCACATTTATTTTCCATTTTTTTATTTGTTAAAATCTTGTGACGGAATTAAACCGCCACAAGATTCATAGCCTTGTCAAGAATTGGGTGACCATTCATAATCTTTCCCCAATTATTCTCTTGATAATTAGTAGTAAGTCTGGCAGGAATGGAATGCCCAACATAATCAGACACAGCATTAATAAAACCCCACTTTGTTCCAAGGAACTGTGCAATATCTGGACGAACCATACAAATCATAATTCCATCCTTTGCGTTTTGTACATTCTGCTTCTGTCTATCACTTGCATCTTCATCAATAGGAAACATTTCATCAAGTGTCTTAATAACATCGTCTTCCTTCATTGTTTCATTTGCAAGCTTTTCTGCTTCAATACTAAGATTATCAAGATATTCATTTGCAAGCTCAAGTGTCTGTCTTGCTTCAGAAAGTTTAGCGCTCATATCGCCCATATGTTTAGTTGACCAACTTCTTTTGGCACTATGAAGTGCCATGTTAAGCGTATTATTGCAGACCACACGAATGGGGGTCATAGCAATTTTAACAGCACCAGTACCATCATGGGAATTAGAAAACACGATATAAGGTTCAAATTTATCTCCGCAAATAAATCTATCTGGCATTTTTCCCAGAAGCCAAATCGTTCTGCCCTTCTTCAAAGAACCAGCAGTTTCATACCTCATTTCATTTCCAATCAAAGCATCCGTAAAATCAAACGCTTCTACATTCTGAACAATTTTATATTTGTCTGTGACAACGCCAAGAATAGAATTGTCAGAAGACCTTGTATTGGCTTTAAATCCTTTAATTTCATTACCATACATATCAAAGATTGGGTTACTCTGAACAAGCCAATCAAGACCAGCAAGCTTAATTGCATCACGAGAAGTGGGCGCTTCTTCAATAATTTCGCCAAGTCCATGCCAAGGCTTCTCTCTTACTGCAAACATAGTTTCAACATTAGCGGGCATAATACATATCTCCTTTTATTTTTTTATTTTTTTTGGTCTTTTTTAATTCCGTGTGTATTATATCATATAAAATCTATTTTGTCAATAGTTATTTTTAAAATAATTTAAAAGTGTATTTGGAAAAAATTCTGTTTGAACATTAATTGATGGTGTTAAATCTGGTGCAAAAGAAATACTAATATAAATATTTGATATATTTTCTAAATCTGCTACCATTGATGAAGCATTGTCAATTAATCCTTGTCCAACTTCTCTAATTTGTTCTATTAATTGTTTATTATCAAATTTCATTTTTCAAAATTTCCTTTTTATTTTCCCATACATATTTAACAAATTTATCCCAATTTAATTTTAATTGGTCATAAACATCTATTTTTTCTTCTTTAAATTTATCCCATCGAGGCCAACAAGTTAGAATAATTTCATATTCACATTTTGACCAAAAATAATACATACAAATTCTTTTTAATTCTGTTGAAAAATCTTCAATTGTTTTACATTTTTTTATTATTTTTTTTAAATCTTCACAAAATGAATAATGTTTAAAAACATTGAAAATAATTATTTTTCTTTTATTAATATCTTCAAGATAAGTATTCCATTCCAACATTATAAATCCTCCTTTTTATAACATTTAATTATTATTTCCTTTTCTCCTGTTTTTAAAAATGAACCATTTTCTGATTTTCTAAACTTATCCTTTTCTTGGAAAACACAAGTTATAATGTCGCCTATTTCTGCTTTATGTGTTGCAGACCATTTTTTATTTACTTTATATTGTTTTGAAGCCCCATAATGAATATTATATAAAGTAAATTTTTGCGTTCCAAAAGAAGAAGATTCAATATCTGTAATAATCCATGTAGTAGTTGGAATAGAAACATCAGATAATGTTGTATACCCAAGAAATTCAATTTGCCATTTTATCAAATCAAAAACTGTAGTCTTTTCAATGTTTGATTTTTTTATCATTTTTGAAATTAATTTTTTATTATCTATATCACGGAATTGTTTTTCTGTTTCTTTACCAGAACATTCTTTAATAATATTAATTTCTTCTTCAGTAAGTTTAGATTTTGAAATTACTTTACTATCAATATATTTTTTATAAATTTCAAATTCTGTCATCAATTTTTTAGGAGAACCAAATTGAGAAAAATAATTTAATTTAAACAGAATTTCAATAGCTTTACTATTTATTCTATTATCAGAAATTAAATATTGATAAATTTCTGCCCTATTTTTGACACCTTTTAAACTTAATTCATAAAGAGCTTCAGGAGTAGACTTTGGCATATCTTTAATACTTGTCATTGTTTGAATAATACAATTATTTTCTTTGTCAATATTAAATTGTCTATTATCATCTCCAAATTTAATTTCTTTAAGAGAAAATCCACGTTTAATCATTTCTTGTTTAATTAAAGAAACTTTATTTTTTTCTCCTTTATTAGTAAATCTTTGAAGAACTACTTTATAAAATTCCAAAGGATAATATGCTTTAAGATAAGCAATTGTAACACTATCAATAGCCATACAATAAGCATGGGCAGAATTACAAGTTATAATTCCATCATTTGCTACAAAGTTATGACCAACATCTTCGCTCATTTCTACATCATAAACATCTTCAATAATATTTTTTGCAATTGAAATTATTTTTTCAGTATTACATTCAATCCCATTTTCATATTGTTTTATCCTGCCATGTTTATAATGTATTTTTTTATGGCAAGAACAACATAACCACATATAATTATCTTCAATATTATTGAATCTATTAAAATCTTTATGATGCACTTCAAATCTTTTTTCTAAAGAATAAGTTTCCCCACAACATTCGCATTGGCATAATAAATTTATTTTTTTATTTCTATAGTTTTCATAAACAACAGAATCACCATTTATCTTTTTTTGAAAACCACATTCACCCTTTTTAGGAAAATTATTTTCAAAATTATTTGTTAATCTTGTATTAAAAAATTTTTTCTTATATTCACCTTGAACATAAAGTAAATCATTAATTTTTAAATCTTTTAATAATTTAATTCCTTCAACTGTTGGGAATTTATGGTTTTCAGTGGCCTTAATTTTTCTTCCTGTTTCTGTTTTTATAATATAAGTTAAAGCTTTTGGTTGTTTATAAATATCAATAATCTTATTTTTATAAATTTTTCCATCTTTCATTGATAATCCATAACCATAACCATAAAGATTATATTTATCATGCAAACTTTTATGTCCTGTACTTTTTGCATAATTTATATCGTGTTTAATCTTATACATTTCTTCTATTGTTGGAATAAAATTGCCATTATTACTTGGTTTTTTAATAATTGTATCACCAGATACACAATTAAACCCATACGCCGCACTATTTTCTACAATAGTCCAAACTTGTGTGGCTAATTCATTTGCTTTTTCTATATCGTTTGTTTCACCAGTAGCAATAATAGCAAGTGCAAAATTTTTAATAAACTTTGGTTTTGCATCTTTGATAATATAATCTTTCTTTTTAGAAATTGCTTTTATAATTGTATAAGTATCGCTCATAGGAAATCCAGCAAATTCCAAAACCTTCATAAGACTTTCTTGATAAAGAATAAAAGAAGAAGAACAATATTCATCTTGAAGTAATTGGTCAAGTGCTTTAATGCCATATTCAAAATGCTGTCTACTTTCAAAAGTATGATACATAGATTGAAAAGAAGGTCTTATTCCTGCTACAAATTGAGTAAGTTCTGATATATTTTTAGGTTTATATCTCATTACTTTAGCAGTTGATTTAGGTTGCTCACATTGATTAACACATTGAGTAAAACCATTAGCATAAATATCCCAAACTTTTTTATCATCTTTTACTTTTTCAAGTAATTGGTTTACAGAATATGGTTCAATCCCAATTTCTTTATAAATATCATAAGTTAATCCAATTGAATCAACAATAAGATAATCTTGTTTTAAATAGCCAAAAGCATCAATTGTTCCTGATTCTATAACAGCAGTTAATACTTTATTTCCAGTAGCTTCAGATTTACATAATACAATTCCTATATCTGATTCTACATCACCATCATAAGCAATCGTAGCACATGGATGCCCTTTTATAGTATCATAAATTCCTAAATATTTTTGGCAACCTTTTACTAAATCTTTATATTGATTATCAATATAATCTTCTATATTTATATCTTCATTTTCTTCTGCGTGTTTTTTTGCTAATTCATAAGAACTTAATTGTTTAGAAACTTCATTTGCAGTTTCAGGAGAAATACCATTTGCTCTTGCATACATCTTCCAAGCGGCTTTTAATTTGAGTGTACCTAAAGCAATTAAATCATAAGTACCTAAATCCCCAATTAACTCCTTTTGTGCTTGAATAAATGGTTCTCTGGAACTTACGTTGTTGTCGATATCGGGCGGCGTATGCGATTCTAAAACTCTTTCTTTGGTTAGAAATCTTTCAGAGTACATAAGAACAGAGCTATTTACTTTATCTACTTTTGTTAATCTTAAAAGCTTATTAAGATACATAGAAACAGCAGAACCGCGCCCTGTAGGTGTTAATACTCCACCATATTTTTCTTGCCCATATTTCATAATATAATATGACAAAATAAAATAATCTGCCATATTACAAGCTTCAATTTCTTTTATATCATGATTTATTTCTTTTCTATATTCTTCGTATTTATCTTTATTAATATCCCATTTTTGTTCTTTCCATTCATTTTTCAAAATAGATTCAAAAATTTTATTTCTTTCTTCTTGTGTTTTATTTTTTAAAGATTTAATTACAGGAACTTTTAATGAACGGTCAAGAATAATATCTTCAAATTTAAAAATGATATTTGTGTTATCTATTGCTTCTTTAATTTCTTCATTTTTCAAAATGTCTTGTTCTTGGAATCTTTTAAAAAGCACATTATAAGTAGGAAAATCCATATACCAACCCTCTTCATCTTCATAACTTATATGTGCTGATTCTAATAAATCATCCCTATCTACCATTTGATTTTCATTAATAACATGACTATCAACACCAGCAATAATAGGAATATTTAATTCATTATGCATTGTGATAATGTGTTTATTTAATTCTTTCTGTGAATCAGTATTATGTGGTTGTACTTCAAGAAAAAAATATTTAAATCTATCAGCTAAATATTGAACAAAATCGTCAATATCTTCGTATTTATTCCAAAATGCAATACAAGCAGTAGTAATCATAACATCATTACCATCAAGCATATCTAACAATTCTTTATCTATTCTTGGGCGATAATAATATCCGTCTTTATTAGCAATAGAAATAATCTTATTAATCTGTTTTCTTCCCTTATCATTCCTTGCTAATAAAATAATATGGCAATTAGACTTGTCTTCTTCATGTCTATCTTTAACCCAATAAGCTTCAACACCAAAAACAAATCTAATATTAGTATTGTTCTTTTTATTATATTTTTCTAAATCATCATAAGTTTTAAAATAATTCCCAGCCCATCCATGTTCAACAGTAGTATAGATACATTCCCTGTTTCCATATCTTTTTCTTAATTCGTTCCAATAATCTTTATGAACAAGTGGACTGTCCTTTGTATAAACATTAGATAATGAAGTATGCTTATGATAATTTACCCAAATAGGTTCTTCCATTTATCCATACCACCAACCCTCAAATTGTTTTTTATATTCTGGATAATTGTCTATCATTTTTTTAAATTTAGTATCAATTTTATTCCAATCTTCTTCTGAAATACCACCACAATCATACTTTTCTTGAAGATTAAAATAATTTTGAACTAAATATCTTTCATTATGCCAATTTGAAAATAAGTCATTTCTTGTAATATATGTTGACCACAATGGAAGATATTTCTTAAAACTTTTTTCTTTATAATGATACCCCCGTTTTACTAATTCATAACATACTAAAGAAGTATAACAAATAAAATGTTTTAAATCATAATTCATTATTCTATTGACAAGAATGTGATTGGGTGTCCCGTCTTCATCAATAGCTTTTGCAATAGCGCAACATTCACGCCATTGTGAAATTAGTTGTTCTCTTGGAAGAACATCAATTAAATCTTTATGCCAAAGACGCATAATAAAAATCCTCCTTTATAGATATATAAATTATATCATATAAAAGAGGATTTGTCAAGTTAATTATTATTCGATTGTATAAGAAGTAGAATAATAATTTTTAGCTACATAAATATTAATATATTTATTATCTTCTTTTTCACCAAAAATTATAGTATCACCAGTAGCCCAAGAATGATAAAAACTTTTTTTATTGTCTTCAAGATTTTTTCTTACTATGTTAATACCCTCTTGAATTTCTGAATCACTTAAAATCTTTCCCTTTCCAAATTGGAAAAAAGATTGTGGGAATTTAAAAGGAGTTCTTTCTTCAATAATGATTTCATTACCACATTCTGGACAAATAAATCCATAATGTCTTTCATCTAAATCAATTATATCACTATCTGCATACAAAAAATCAGTATTACAAAAGTTACAACGAATTTCTTTTTCTTTATTATTATACTTATACCTTATCATTTTCAACTTCCTTATTATTAACATAATTATTTATTCTACTTTGTGATTCAATAATTTTATTATCAATAAATTTTTTAATCTTTCTTGTACTTGTCATTGAAGAAATTTCTTTTTTAATTTCAAATAAACAAGCATTCCACCCTACGATTGTTCCATTTAAAAAACTTTTTTCTGCTAAATCTTTAGTTTCCTTTTCTATAAGTTCTTGTAACTTTTTATCTTCCATATTTTACCCTTTCTTAAATATCAGTATTATTAAAAATCATATCCTGCGACATAACATTTCTAATTTTATTATCACAAGACTTAACATATCTGGAAGTAACAGCAATATTAGAATGACCAAGCGCATCCCTAATAGTAGCCAAATCTACCCCATGTTCCAAAGAATTAGTTGCAAAAAACATTCTAATCCAATGTGGGGAAATACTATTTGCATAAGGGAGATTAGCTTTTTTAGCCGCACGAATAAGTGACCTTCTAAGACAACTTTCATCAGCAGTAACAAAAAGTTTATCTGTACCTTTTTTATTTTTATAATTCTTAGAAAGGTAATCATCAATATAATACTTGGCAGTATCATTAACAAAAATCTTTCTTTCCTTATTACCCTTACCTACAATAACAATTGACCTATCTGTAGCAAGCGCAATTTTATATTCTTCCAAAGTAATATTTGCCATTTCAGTATAACGCAATCCAGTAGAAGCCATAAGCGCAACAATAGCTTTACCTTCAGCAGTATACATATTTTTAATAATATTCTTCATATCTTCAGAAGAAACATACTGTTTTTCTTTAGGATTATTCTTAACTTTTTCAAGTTCCAAAGCAGGATTGGAATGAATAACTTCAATCTTTTTAAGATACTTAAAGTAACTTTTGACAGCAGAAATTTTCAAATTAATAGTTGCAGGAGAATTATTAGAAATCTTCTTCAGCCATTCAAGCAAATCCACATATTTAATTTCATTTTCTTCTTTCCCAATAATATTAAGCATTTCGTTAATATGGGTAATGTAACTTTTAATAGTGTTTTCAGATTTATGCATTGCTTCAAGATAAGAAATATAAGTATTCTCCATTTTATATACCCTCCATTTAATATTATTTCTTTTCTACTTTATACCCATTTTCTTCAAGAAATTTAATTGCATTTAATATTTTATTATTTAAATTATCTTCTTTTGCTTGTTTCCTTATGTAATCATAAAAATCACATTTATTTTTATCCCCACCACAAGAACATTCTTCTTGCTCTTTCGTACCAGCGCACCATCCATATTCTTCAATTCTATAATCGCTTAAATAATAATTAGATATATTTGAATATATTTTTCTACTTCCTATATTATAACAATAACATGGAGAAAAGTTTATGTCATTTGAATAATTTATTTTTATCACTTCCTTTAATTTAATTGAATTATATCACAAAAAATAAAATTTGTCAAGCATAAAATTTTATCCCAAGATATTTTTATCTTGGGATAATATATCTAAACAATGAACCATTAGCTATTTACGGATTGTATAAATGCTTTTTTAGGAACATTGTTGTTTTATATGGCTGGGGCGGGTTGAGTTGAACAACCTTACTATGGGTCAAAGCCATATATCCAAGCCGTTAGATTACGCCCCAATATATAAAAACTTTTCTCCTAAATAAGATTCTAAAATAACGCCCTAAAGAATTTTAAAATCTATACAACGCTTGAAAAGTTGATTTGTTGATTTTATGTATTCGTGCGCACTCGTTTCACCTGCTAATAGGGATAGCTTTTGGGAACTAACAATAATCAACAGCGTTTCTTGGAGCCTCCATACAGAATCGAACTGTAATCTAAGCATTACAAGTGCCTTGTAATATCCTTTATACTATAGAGGCAAAAATTAATTACATTTTTTATATAAATCTATTGGACTATTCGCAGTACCAATTTTTTCATATCCATTTTTTAATATTTCCCAAAGAGTAAATTTTTCTTTCTTTGTATTTTGAGATATAATATATTCATTTCCATATTCAGAAATATATCTTACACCATAACCATCTTCAGATTTAGGAATTTGATTTACAATACTCATATATTATACCACACTTTTTATTATTTGTCAAGTATTTTTTTTAGAAGAAGGATGATTTAACTGCTATCCACAGAGAACTTCATCAAACTTGTGAATCCTATATATATACTTCTTCTTATATAAATCGACAGTTTTATTTCTACTTTGCCAAAGCTTCATTAAAACTGTCTTAGGTTTAACCACTCAACTATAGTCAGCTTATAGGCGGCAAACTCTACAAACCAACCATTTCAAAGGCAAGGATTTTAGCCTGTTTACAATCCCAACTTGGTACGCTTAGACCTATGACCATAGGCGTATTGGGATATTGGAGTGGATAATGGGAATTGAACCCACAGCATCCAGATTGGAAGTCTGGCACTCTGCCAATTGAGTTATATCCACATATTTTAAAATAGGTTTTTATCCTTCTATGCAGGATGCCTATAAGCATTTCAACCTATCAACCCACTTTTCTTTTTCCTCGGACTGGATAAGGAACCTACGCTTACCAGCGGCAGTTTTTTGAAATGATACTTGCAAACATTAGTAGAATATTTTATTACCTTTTGTTATTACTACCATTCTAACGCAATTACACAAAGTAACTTGAGGGGCTTCTTTTCAGGACTTATTTAAACCCATACGACTGTTCCGCTAAACGCTATTCACTTGCGGTGTCCACGTTGAATTGATATGTAATCGTTACCCCATGTCCAGCTTTTCACTTATCATGCGTTGATTTGAATAAGCAGTTTACCCTATCATTTCAAGATACTAACTTATTTCTCTTGGATTATTCACGATTACATTGGTGATGCTATGGGGACTTGAACCCCAAAATTCCAGCGTGAAAGGCTGGTGACTTTACCTATTCGTCTATAGCACCATAATTAAACTCCCCCACGAACAACACATTAGTCTGTTCATTATCTTTGTCTTGATATTATCTCAAATGGGCTGGTATGTGATTTTCCAGCCTTGTGGGGCTTGAAAGTTCACTTAAGAGCTTACAAATCAAAATCGTCCAATTGTTACCATTCCATATGCCCTTATGTTCTGGTGTCTGGTGTTATGGACAATTTACCAGCACTTTTCCCCTCAATGGGCGGGAAGTCCAGCTACTCTCTGTTAAGGTCGTTGCTCAAATTTCGGATGTTACAGCATCCTCACCGTAATCTGTAACTTACGGATGGCATATTCGTATTTCATTTGTTTTCCTTATTGGAATGGCACAAAGCAATACTGAAATAAAAGCCTCTGGTCTGAGTGGGGAGACTCGAACTCCCGGCATCGTGATCCCAAATCACGCATTCTACCAACTGAATTACACCCAGATATTTTTAAAAAAGTGGTAGACGGTTGGGGACTTGAACCCCAATCTTTGGATTATAAGTCCAAGGCTTCTAACCGATTGAGCTAACCGTCTAAATCAATTTTTTTATTTCTGAGGGATACCAAGTTTTTCCTCTGCCCTTCCCTTTATTAGCACCCCTATAATTTTTAGTTAAAGAATAACAATTTGGGTATAAAAGAATTAAATTTTCTGGACGATTATTTTTATAATTCCCATCTATATGTTCAACTTCTAAAGGTATTAATCCTGTAAATGGATTTCTTTCACCCCATCCCCCATCCACATTTACTACATTTACGGTCTGGTATGTTGCCCCAATGGTCAGTTTTATGAAAACCATCTATTTCACCACTTAACAATTTTCTTTCCCATTCTTTTCTTTCAAATTCATGTTGACATTTACTACAACAATATTTTCTTCCTTTATAAGTTTTTTCAATTTCTTTCCTACAATTTAAACATTTTATATTCATTTTTTAATCTCACCCATTTAAAGATTTATTTTTATAGGTGAGATAGAAGAAATAGGCTTCTATCTCTAAATATAATAGTTTGCAACCTACTATAACCCTATATGTGGATGCAGGAATAGGAATCGAACCTATGGAATTTAGTTTATGAGACTAAAGTGAATACCAATTCTTCCTGCTATATTATAGGATTCATTTTTCAGAATCCTATTTTTATAAAATTTCATTCTTTTTTGTTTATACACTTAAATAAATGTGTTTTTTCATTATAGATTAAGAAAGCATACTTACTTGTATGAAATCTTTTATGGTCAGAAGAAGTTTGAAAAACAATTAAATTATTAAATTTATTATTATGTTTATTTTCATCAATATGATGAACTGTATTTTCTTTTTTTAATTTTCCATTTAACAATTTATTTGCAATATAATCGTGTTCAAAATAAGATGGAAAATCACAAATTTCTTTTAAACTTCTTTTCTTTATAATTATATATTCTTTATTATTATTTGTTTCATAATAAGGAATTTTTATATTTAAAGTTTCTATATAATCAAACCATTTTTTAATTTCTTCTTTATTATGATTTTCAAATATATGATAAAAATTTTTATCTAAATAGCTCCAAGTTGTATTTCTTTTATACCCATTTTCATATTTATTTTTCATTGTTTGGACTTGTTTTGCTATTTCTTTACAATTTTCTTTTGTTTTCCCTTTTCTATTATTTTTAATATAAATAGCAAATTTATCTACATCTTTTCGATTTGGGTTATATTTACATCTTAATTCATGTTGTGCTAAACTATTTTTATTTTTGCATTCTTTTTTACAAAATTTACAATATAAATCATCATGGTCTAAATGATATGAATTAATTTTATCATTTTTATAACCATTTATACAAGCATTTTCGTGTTTTTTAATACAAGCAACATCAATTAATCTTCCACAATTTTTACAAGCTACTTTTTTATGTATATTATACATTTATTTTTCCTCCTACATAGGTAATTATTTTATATAATAAACAGTAATTTTAATAATGTAGGTATTAAAAAACATCCGTCAATGCTGTCCTGTTTATTATATTTGGTAGCGCCCCCGAGATTCGAACTCGGCCTGTAACGATTTTAAGTCGTTTGTCTCCTGCCTCTGGACTACGGCGCCATATCTAACTTACTTTTATATTATATCACAATTTTCTTCATTTGTCAAGAACTTTTTTTATGGCGACTCGTTCCTCACACAGTTCATTAAGGTAAGCGGATTTCTAACCACCATTGTGTATAAATGCTGTTCACTTCATTTGACTTCTATATTATATCACATTACTTGTTATTTGTCAAGTATTTTTTTACAATTTTACTTATTTTATGTTGAGTATATTTATATTTTATTTTATCCATAATCTTATATCTACGAAAACCAAGACAGTTGCCATTTTCATCTATGTGGTCACACATTAAACCTCCAAAATAATAACAATAATCACAATATTTTTTTCGTAAGATATAATTATTTATAAATTCTATAATATTATATTTTAAATTAAAAATTATTTTATTCATTTCTAAAATTGAAAAATTTCATCAATACATTCAATTATCTTTTCAATTCTTTTAATTTCAAAACTATCTAAATTTTTACTATTGTATTTTAAAAAATTAATTAAAGGGAGTCTTACACCAACCGCTAAATAATTTCTTAAATAATCGTTACAAATCCAATTACAAATTTTAAATTTTAATCCCATATTACTTCCTTACATAATGTTTCTTCCAAAATTTATTTAAAAATTCTTCTTTTGATTTATAACTTTCTTTTAAATATTTATATCTATTTAAATCATTTAATGCTTCATACTTACTCCATCTTGAAATATAATCATGAATTTCCCATGAATTAAATAATCTTCTATATTTATTCCCTTTTGAAAAATGATTATTTTTTCTTCTTACTTTTTTATTGGCTAATCTTTTCCAATATTTAGCCCCATTAGGACGGTCTGTACATACAGGATTTTTCTTATAACTTCTTGACATATGTCAACCATCCCATCTTTTTTTATTCTAAAATACTATCTTTTACATTATTTTTTATATAATCAACTGCTTCTGTGAGTGTATATTCCCATCTTACAAAATTCCATGTTACATCATAATATCTATATGAATTAAATCTTTTATAATCTCTTTTTTCTTTATATATACAATAAATCATTTCATCATTATTAAAAAATGATTTTCTTTTAATAATAATAATATGACCATTTTTTGATTCCCAAACAATTTTTTCTTTCATATTAAAAAATGTAATAAAACAACGCCTTTAACGTTTTCTTCCAATTATTATTTTTCCATTCATATCCATTACAATATAATTTATTATTTATTTGTGTAACTTTATGAGTATATTTCCCATTTTTTAATTCAGGTAAATTAATTTCTTTACCATTTTCATAAAATTTTCCTAATGCACTATTAAAATATATCAAATAAAATCATCCTTATAATTTTCAATTTCATAATTCATAGAATCAATTTTTCTTTTATCAGAAGGTTTATAATTTATAGCAGGACAATAATTTTTTCCTTTTTTTCTTGTTTTAGGTGAACACCAAGGACAACTACAATGAATTTTATTTTTTGAATATTCATGTAAATTATTGTACATACCAATTTGTATATAAGATTGCCAACTACAAAAGGGATTATTATATTCTTTTAAATTATAACAGCTTACAGCTAAATCAATATTTCTTTTTCTTTCTGCTTTAGAAAAATCTTTTTTTCTTCTCCATGCTCTATTTCTCATATAAAATCCCCTTTATAATAATTTTTAGATTTAAGGGGGTAAAATTCCCTTTTTAAAAAAGTTTTACCCCCTTAAAAATTAAAACCAAAAACTGTCAAGTAAATCAAAAAGATTCAAAGAATCTTCTACTTCAGTATCAAAAGTCATGTGAAACGAACCATAGTCATTGATAAACTTATTAAGCTTTTCACGATAAACCTTATCTGCTTCAAAACGAGCCTTATAAGCATCTTCGACTTCCTTTGCACGAACCTTGCGTGTTTCAGAAAGCTTCTTCTTTTCAGCTTCCTTTACCGTAATAGCTTCATCATACTTCTTTTCTGCTTCCAGACATTCATCAACTGTAGCGTAATACTTGTTAGTCTTTTCACTAAAAATCTTCATTTGTAAATTCCTTCCTTTACATGAAAAATAATTATATTTACCCCACGAATCTTAGGGGTATGGTGTGTCTGGAGGGACTTGAACCCTCGACCCCATGATTAAAAGTCATGTGTTCTACCATCTGAACTACAAACACATATATATACTGTCAAAAAAAATAATTGACAGTATATTTTTTTTAATGGCTTAAAAGAAACATTGCAAGAAATAGAATGTCAATAACCCAAGTTGAAATACGAATTTCTTGAATCTTTCCAACGAAAATTTTAATAAAAGTATAGGCAAGGATGCCAATACCAATACCATTACTGATACTATAACTAAATGCCATAATGGTAACAGTTAAGAATGCTGGAATTGCAATTTCTGGATTTTCCCATTCAATATCTTTCAGAGAACCAATCATTAATGCACCTACATAAATAAGAGCCGCTGAAGTTGCCGCACTTGGAATTAATGAAGCAATTGGGGCAAAGAACATTGCAATGAAGAATAAACCAGCAGTAGTTATAGCAGAAAGACCAGTTCTTCCACCTTCTGCAACACCAGCAGATGATTCAACAAAAGTAGTAACAGTAGAAGTGCCACATATAGCACCAGTACAAGTAGCCAGCGCATCACTTAGCATGGCTTTATTTAAATTAAGAACTTCGCCATTTTCTGTCATAAGTCCACCACGGGAACAAGCACCATAAAGTGTACCTAAAGTATCAAACATATCAACAATACAAAAGGCAATCATTGTAGTAAGCAAACTTAAGACAAAATTAGCTTGTCCATGAATTAAAATATAATTGCTGAAATCAAAACCAGATTTAAAAACTGCAAATAAAGATTCCCTACCAAATGCCTTAAAAGCTGTTGAAGGACTCATAGTAAGAAAACTAAATCCATCATAAAAACCTTGAATAGTAAGCCCACCAAGATAATAAAGAACTGTACCAATAACAATGCCAATTAATACTGCACCTTTCTTTTTAAAAGCAACAAGGGCAGAAATAATTAAAATTGTAATAATTGTAACAAGCATTGGCATAATTGTTTCCCAATTAGCAGAACCACTAAAGATATTAAATGAAGACATAGTGGAAGCTGTTGAAGCATCAGGAACAATAATTCCAGCAGATTGTAAGCCAATATAAGCAATAAACAAACCAATACCAGCAGAAATAGAATTTTTAACTGCTTTTGGAATAGCATTGAAAATAATTTTTCGTAAACCAGTTATGGTCAACAAAGTAAAAACAATGCCATCGAATAATACCATCACTAATGCATTAGCATAAGTAAATCCAAGCCCAAGACATACAGAATAAACAAAATAAGCATTTAATCCCATCCCTGAAGCTTGTGCCAAAGGAAGATTTGCAAGCAATCCAATTAAAAGCGAACCAACACAAGCCGAAATTGCTGTTGCAATATACATTCCTTCATAACTTACATCAGGTAAAGCAGAAAACATACCAGCATTTACAAACAAAATATAAGCCATTGCCATAAATGTTGTAATACCAGCTAAAATTTCTGTACGGATGGTAGTATTACGTTCTTTTAAATTAAAAAAACTTTCCATTAACACCAACCTTTTTATTAAAATTTAAATGCAGGATATTCCTGCATGGCGGCGCTGGTAGGATTTGAACCCACGCACAGCTATTAACTGCCTTTCGATTTTCAAGACCGACCCCTTAAGCCCCTTGGGTACAGCGCCAAGTAAAATGGCAACTTGCTCGGCTGGATTTTAACTAACTAATCCATTTGTCAAGTTATTACTTCTGCACTTCCATATACGCCAAAGACAGAACCAATATTAAATTCAAAATGGAGGTTGTTGTTCTCTATCCATCACACATCCAGAACAACATAAGAGGTTGTATGTTTAATCTACTTGTTTATTATAACATATTTATTTTAATTTGTCAAGTAGATATTAAATATTTCTTTGGAAATTATAAAGCACACGCTGAGCTTCATTATACTTCCAGCAAGATTCATCATAATACTTATTCATTTCATCAAAATGCTTCTGTGCTTCAAAAAGCAACTGTCTTGCTTCAATATACTTATTATAAGCCCTATTCATTCGCTTTTCTGCAACCTTAAAATCACATCTAAGCTGTGCAAGTCTTTCACCAATTTCAATACTGAAATTATCCTTGGGTGAACACTTTGCAATTCCCCTAACAACTTTCTTTGCATAAGTTGAAAGACAAATAATCTTGTTGTTGTTCCTAATAAACCTATACTTTGCCATAAATTTTAATTCCTTTCTTAATTTGTATATGTATTATATCATAAAAGTTTAAATTTGTCAAGTATTATTTTTCAAAAGAAAATTAAACATTTTACTTACATCATTGTCAAATTCTTCACAATCAAATCTTTCTCTACAACAACTATTTTTACAAAACTTTTTTTCAACTAAATCAATATACATACTGGCAGAATTAAATTCACCATCAATTCCATCATCACCCATAAAGAAGGAATCCCATTCTTTTTTAGTGAGAATATTTTCTAAATTAAGTTGATTGATTGCAAGATTATCAAAACTAATAATTGAATAATAACTTTCTTCGATACAATTTGCTATAAATACTTTCCATGAAGCAATCATAAAATCAATTCTATCTTGATTATTATTATAAAAAGTAATACCTCTACGAAAATGTTTATAGCCTAATACTAAGATTTTAATATCTTTATTTGCTAACTTCTTTAAAACTTCTAATGGTGTAACACCAATAATAACATGACATACTGCACCAACATCTTTAATTAAACTAATTTCTTCATTATTAATATCAAAAACAGAAACACCAATTCCATTTATAAGTTTTTCATTATAAAGATATTTAATATATTCTATATTTTTTACAAAATGAAATTTATTTACAGTAATATTACAAATAATATTTTTTCTTTTACATTCTTTTAAGAAAATTTCAAGATGTGGATGGGAAAGTGGATTACCACCACCAATAGCAAGTTCAGTATAAGAAGGAATAGAATTAATAATATCGTTTCCAAAAACAAGCAAATCACTATGTTTCCCATCTTGTGTAGAATTTTCATGGCACATGGGACAACCCATGTCGCATTGATTTGTAATTTTTATATCCATACTTTCTACTCTGGTAGGAATATAAATATCAGATTTATTATAACGAATTTTAGTTCCATCATCTAAAATCATTACTGTATATGTACCATTTTTATAAGCAAACAAATTCTATCTCCCTTAATATTCTTAATTTCCTTTAAAGAAATAATCAAAATGTTCTGAATCGTGATTAGGATTTGGAATATATGATTCAGTTTCATCATCCCAAATTGTTGAATCAGCACAATAACACATGGAATCACCTTCAGAACTATTATCATTTCCTGTATATACTGTGCTATCACCAAACAATGCCCTTGCTAACAAATCTTCATCATTAAGAATTTCATGCATAATAGGTAATGCTTCATATGAATGGTCTACATAGCCAGATTCAATATAACCATATTTTGAATTATAATGTGGTTCTTCAAAACTATATTTTACTTCCCATTTATCTAAAATTGATTTCAATTTTTTAATACTTTCATTATCATTACAATCTAATAATGTAGTATACATATAACTTGGAAAAGAATATTCACTTTCTTCCCATCCATATTCCCCAATATGGAAACGAATCGAATCTCCTTTTCTAATGGTTGCAGGACTTTTTGAAATTGCAATACTATGTGTACCGCTTGAATTAGTTTCAAAAACACCTTTACGAATTTTCATTTTTAATTTTCCTCTGCACCAAAATAATTTCTAAAATACTTAATCATTTCATCTTCTTCTGGGAAGAATGGGTCACGCCCATCTGCCGCCATTTGACCAAATGTATTACAAATAAACTGCCCAAAACGCCAATCTGGGCAATTATTTTTCCAAATCTTTGCCAATTCATTACAAAAAGTATCAATTCTATTAGGATTCCTCATTTTTCATTTCCTTTCTTTCTCTTGCTTTTTTAACTCTTTCTTTTAACTGTTCTTTTTCTTCTTCACTATATTCTCTTGATTTTCGATATGGATTTTTCCCAAGCCTATAAGGGTATAAAGCACATTTAGATGCAGTACATTCTTTTACATCTTGTTTCGACCCGCCACAACATTCAAAACAGAAAACTTGTATCGCTTTCATAGGTGTTGAAATGTCTGCGTCTTCATTAACATAAGGCATATTATTCCCCCCTTTTTAATTCTTCTGCATTATATCATATTTATTTTATTTTGTCAACAGGAAAATAAAATTCAAATTTAAAAATCAAAATGAAAAATTCAAATTTAAAAATGAAATTCAAATTCACAGATAAAAAAATCAAATTCAATTTTTCAGACCACACTTTATTATAATATATTATATATATAAATATATAATATTAATATATTATAATAAATTATAAATATAATATATTTTTATATATGATATATTATTTTTGATTTTATTCAATTACCTTTAAATTAATACAATTAATATAATATATTTATATATTTTAATTTTTATTTATAGAAAATATAAATATATTTAATAATATAATATATAAATTATTTGTTTCATTCATTTTATATGTTTCACCAAATTGATGAAACATATAAATTTAATGAAACATTTTAAAAAATATAAATAAAAAAATTGATTTTGAATTTATAAAAAATTTAATATTAATAGTTAAATTCAAATAATTTATAAATTAAGTTAAATTAAATATATACATATTTATCATATTTTCGCCAGTAATTACACTAAAAGTATAACTACTGGTGAAAATATAACATTTTCGTAATTAAAAGAAAAAAATAAAACCTTTTTTATTCTTGGTAAAATTTTTTTTACATAAATGTAACAACTTCATTTTTAAAAATGATAAAAAATATATAAAATAAAAAAGTCATTTTTAAAAATGAAAAAAAATAAATATAAAAAAATCAGAGAATTTTAAGAATAAAATCCTCTGCTTCTTTATCAGTATCAAATTTTCTAAGAAAACCATATTTAATAGTTTCCTTGTTTGTTCCATATACCAGCCAATCACCATAAGACTCTACAATTGTAAAACCATGAAATTCATAACTATACTTCATTTTAATTATCCCCTTTTATATATTTAAGAATCACTTTATTCTGTTCAATCCTTACATATGTTCCCTTCTTACAAGGGATTTTATGCATCTTCCACAGAATCCCCAAATAAGTATGAGAATTTGCTACATTTTCATTATCAAAATATACTGAATACAATTACAAAACCTCCCATTCACCAAATTCATCATTCCAATATTCAATATATGTACATCCATAAAGAACCCCAATTTCATCTAAAGGTTGGAAAGCCCTTTCATCATCATTAGTTGTAGCAACGCCTTTAACATACCATTCGCCATCGTCATCACAAACCCTAAACTTCTTGTTGCACTTCTTTACAAGCCTGTTAAACCTTGCTTTAGTCTCTTCTGGCGTTTCAGTAGGCGAAGCACGAAAACCCCTATATCCATCTTCAAATCTTTCATCTGCAAAAACTTTAGGATTAGCCCTTGTGATTTTATACATCAGAATTTACCTCACTTTCAGCATCAAATTCCCTAATAATAGAACGACTATTATAAATTAAATCCCCATGACTATCTACAACAGTATATCTTTCATTTCTAAAAATGAAACATTTTTCATTATTTTGTTTAATATATTCCCTTGCTTGTCTTTTAATTTCATCTAAATTATCATTTGTCTCACTTGTAAAAGTATTTGTTGAAAAATAATAATCAATTTTTTGTATCATTTTAATCCTCCCATATAATTAATCCAATAATCATACCAATAATAATACTAATCGTCATTAAACAAATAATGCAAATAATTTTTATAACAAAATTATCAACACTTAAAATAAAGTAAATAGGAAAAATAATATCAAAAAGAATAATAAGAAACCAAGAAACTAAGGAAAATTTATCTACTAAACTTTCATCTTTAAATACATCTTTTATAAAATTCATTCTTTATTCAACTCCTTCTTCATTTTCTGCCTGTCATAACTTCCTTTGCCTTTTTTAGATTTGACAAAGTAACCTCTTCTTCTAAATTGCAAATATTCTTGAAGTTCAGCATCATTCTTTTTATTTACTCTTTTATCCATTTTTATCCCCCTTTATCTATTTTGAACATAAGACAAACTTCTTTTGTTACAGTAAGGACATTTGCATCTATTCAAATTCTGAATTACATTTCCAGCCCTATTATAATGCCATTCAGCCCCACATAAATTACAAGTAACAGTATATTTAAAAAACTTAACTTCTCTTTCTATGCCTTTTTCCGCACAACTTGTCGTGCGTTTAATATTATATTTTGTATTACGATTAACTACATCTGCCCACTTCTTCCACTCTTTACCATGATTCATACAATTAGGGCAAGTATGCAAAAGTTCGTGAATCATAGTATTAAAAGTTGCTTCTTCTGAAATGCTATCGTCAAGAAGTCTATCAGAAATTTCAATGATATATTCATCTTGACATTCAAGCTTACACAGACCCCAACGCTTTTTTGCTCTGCTATTAACTTTTACCCTAATACAATCTGCAATAGGAATATTCAAGTCAATACAAATCTTTCTGCAATCTTCATAAACCTTTAGGACATTTTTCATTTTTTATACCCCCCATTAACTTTATGCCATTATATTATCACAAACTAATATAAATGTCAAGAAAAAATTTGCACAAAATAAAAAAAATTTTTTATGCAAATTGACAATACACATCATTTTCCAAAATGGAATTTTATTATTTTATTTATTTTTTTCATTTTTCAAAATGACTTTTTTATATTTAAAAAAAAAAAATATAAGGCTGAATTTTTCAGCCTTATAAATAAAATATTAAAAATTATCAATTGCCTTTTTTACTTTATTATAAAGCAATATAAAATCTTCCTTATCTACAAAAGATTCACCCTTATAGTCTGCATTTTCTACCATATCAACCATCTTATTATAACAATCATTATCTTCAATAGGATAGTAATTGTCGCTTGCCATAATTTCAAGACTTTCAATCATTCTATCTGCCTTATTAATATTCAACATAATTTTAATTCCTTTCTTAATCTTTTTTATTTTCTTCTATTTCTGCCATAGCCTTTTTAATAAATAATACAATTAAAAATATAACTATAACTGTTAAAATTATATAAGATACAGGCTCTTCAATAATAATTATCACCCCTAATTGTCAAAAATTTCAATTTGATAAATCCAAATATGAAAATTTAATTCACTTCCATCTTTAAAAACAAGTGTATTAAAAGCCATTTTAAATTTAATAGTTTTTACATCAGTATAATAATGTTTCATCCCATTAATCAAATCAGTTGCTACAACGACCATTCTAAAACACTCCTTTTTAATTAAAGTTCTTGAATAGCTCCACATTCAACTTGCTTCTTATAGAAAAAGGTGACCTTTTGAATATAATCTGCTGTCTTCTTTTTATCGCTAAACTTTACTGCAAAATCTGCTGAATGAACAAAATCAACTGTTTCCTTTTTTGTCTTGCCTTTATAAACAGAAAGACCACTTAAAGGGTCAATTGCAAACCATCCATCTTTGCCATGATAATAATTAAAATCATTATCAGTAAATCCATCCTTCTTAATGGCGGCAATTACCCCATCTTTATTTTTTGCCAATGTTCTAAAAGTTGTCTTGTACATTTTCATTCACCTCTCTAAAATTTGACTAATACAAGCAAATACAGTATCTCTTCTAAAAGGATTATCAAGCCATATTTCTTCAAAATCACCATTAAAATATTTAATTATAATTGTATTGCCAACTTCATATTTATCAATACGCCTTACATTTTCCAAGGAATAAATTGAATTATCAACTGTAATTTTTTTCATCTTTGTTCCCCTTTCATTTATTGTTTTTACATTATGTATATTAACACATTCTTTTTTCTTTGTCAAGTGTTTTTTTAAAAAATTTTTTTATTCATTTTTTAAAATGATAATTTTCAGTAAAAAATAAGTTTCACCAATTTGGTGAAACTATTAAAAATAATGAAATTAAAAAATGACTTTTTTCTTAAGAAGAATTACAAAATTAACTCCATCAAAAAATACATCAAAAATTTCTTTTTCTTCTATATTAGCTCTATTTTTTAAAACAATTTCTGCATCGCCATATATTTTAATTCTTTCTGAAAGTTCATTAACTAATTCTGACATTTTCATTTTTTAATACCCCATTTCTTTTATAATAAACAAAATAGAAAAAGAAATAAACCAAAGAGAAATTTGAAGAATATATTTAAACCATTTTTCATTATACCAATTTAAAAAAGGACAAAGAATCATTACAATAAACATATAAATTTTAATTAGGGTCATATATTATCCCCTTTCTACTTCTTCATTATCAGGATAAATAATCATTGCCGCTTGCAATAAAATAATTCTTTCTTCATGTGTAAACTTTTCATATTGAATTGATTCTAACCACTTTAAAGCCTTTTTAGAAAGCATTTTTCAACCCTCCAATAAATCAAAAATAAAAATTAAATTTCCATTCTTATCAAGTTCTCTTGAAAAAATATGAGTATATTTTGTCTCAGGGTCAATAATAATAATTTTAGTTTCTGGATTATACCATCCACAAAGACTTCTATAAGCCATTTCTGCATTTGGTGCATCAACAGTATATAACTTATTTCCTTCAGCCATATACAAAAATCTTTTCATTTTTATTTCCTCCAAAATCAATTTCAATTTTCATTTAGAATATTACAACATTTTTGTTTGTTTGTCAATAGTTTTTATAAAAAAATTTTGAGAATTTTTATTTATCATTTTTTAAAATCAAAATTAAATTTCTAAATCACATTTTGAAAAATGAAATTTAGATTTAGGTTTTCATTTTTCAAAATCAAAATTTCAAAATTGAAAATTAAAAACGGGAAACAAATTAATTGTCCCCCGTTAAATAATCTACCCATTCATTTAAATTGTTTATTACCTCTTCTTGTTCTTTCCTAAATTCAGTTTTTGATTTTGTATTCTTATAAATATATCTTATTACATTTCCATTTTCAATTTTAAATCCTTTTGGTGCATCTACAAATTTTCTATTCTTTACAAAACTAATATAAGTATTTGGAATTTTATCTTCAAAATGTCCTTCGCAACAATCAACAGTAAAGAAATTTGCATCATTTAACTTTTGAATTGCATATTGCAACTTTGAATCTACAAGAATTAAACTCATAGAATAACAACTGCAAATACATTTATTAGGTCTTCGAAAACAAACAGGGCAAACATAATTCTTAGCCGCTCTTCTATTATTCTTCTTCGTATAATCCAACCTCCTTTGCACATTCAATAATTGCGTTATACAAATATCGCCGGGAAATTTTATTGTCTTCATAACCCGTTTTAATTATCTGGTAGTAACTTTCTGACGGCATCTGATAATCATGCTGTCCACACATAACATACACAATAGCGTTTTTAAGACCACGGCTGGTGCTTACAGGCAGATTAACCATCTTATAATATCCACCACGAACACCTTCATATCTGTCAAGTGCATAAAAATCCACTTCTGGTACTTCCCAAAGAACCACAGGAACACAATCACCATCAGAGGGAACAATATCCGCATGATAAGAAAACTTCAATTTGTAATTTTTAATCATTCCCTTTCCTACAACCTTAGAATCAGGACAACGCCATGCCATTTGCCCCAAATTCATATTAGAACCATAAGCCGCATACAACATTTAACATTCCTTCTTTCTTTTCTTTTTTTATTCTGCTTGATTATACCATATAATTTGTAATTTGTCAAGACCCAATTTTTACCGTTTTGTCATTTTTAAATTTGATATTTTTTACAAATAAAAGAATTTCATTTTTAAAAATGACAAAGAAACAAAATAAAAAAAAGAAAAGGGATTTTACTTTCCCTTCTCTTTTTCAATTTCTTCGCTTAAAGTTGTAAGATAAGAACTAATATCTAAAGCATCAATAAAAGAAAGTTCGCTTGACTTCATCCCCATAATAACTTTTATAAGACGGCTAATATTTTCTTGCGCTGTCTCTCTTGCTTTATCATTATAATAAATCATTTTTTATTCTCCTTTAAATATTCTTCAACAAAGAAACTTCATCATACCGACAATCAAAACCAGTTTTAGAATAATAAATGTCGGCATAATCACTTGCCCTTTCTTCTGCATCTTCACCACAAAACGCCTTAACTGCTTTTCCATTATCAACATCAACAACAACCCAGATTTTCATTTTTAATTTTCCCTCCTGTTCAAGTTTACATATAATGTATCACAAAAATTCTTATTTGTCAACTACTTTTTCAAAAATATTTTTTAGAAATAAAAAACTCAAATCCAAAAATGGATTTCAAATTTTCAGCCGAGCGTTTTCGTTTTTCAAAATGGTGTAAACATATAAATAAAAATTGGTGGATTAAACCACTAATTAATAACCATAATGGACAACGCAAATTTGACCCCATTTATTTTCTTCTATCTGTTTTTTCATTACATATAGATAAAACAATAGATTTTCTGCTCTCCTGTAATTTACATTAGCACAATACATTTCAAGCCATTCAATAACTTCTTCTATTGTAGCCCATTTACAATGCTCCCCATACGAATCTATACGCGCATCCTCACCATAAGAATCATTAATGTATAAATCAAAATCAATTTCCTGCGTAAAGATTTCTCTAAAACTCTTTCCGTTATATTCATAATATCCCATCTTTGACAAATCAAATCTTGAAATTTCAGAACCAATTACAACTCTACCGTCAAAGCAAGTTTTACGCTCCACGAAAAAAATTCTGCTTTCGTAACCCATAGAAAATTTCTCCTTTCGTTTAATGACAATGAAAGTGTAATATATTTTTTTCTTTTTGTCAAGTAGAAAATTAAAATTCATTTTTAAAAATGAGATTTTTTAATTAGGATTTTTGTTTTTCAAAATGAATAAATATGAATTAAAAAAGAAAAACTGATTTTGAAAAATGAAAATCTCATGAATAAAAAAATAAAAACGAAAAAATTAATTTCCATTTTTATAAATAATTATCAATAATATAATTTCTTGCCGCAATTTTTATATAACATTCTTTATTTCCATGTATAAGATTATCTTTTTCATCAACAACAAAATCTTGAGAAGGATTTCCAAAATAACAATAACAAGTATACAATCTTTTATTTTTATCTTGCACAAGAATTTTTCTTGCAGTTCCAGATTTTCCACAATCACAAATTACTTTCATTTTTTAATTCCTCCATATTTAATGCCTAATACCGTTTTTATAAGTACATACAGTAAAATAATTTTCAAAAACAATTTTTTGTCTTACAATCCATTCGATACCATGACAAGCGGCTTTACCATGCTTTTTGTCAATTACATAATAAATTTTTTCAGGAAATTTCAAGCTAAGTTCTTTTGCTTCATTTTCTGCTTCAATACGAGATTTCTTTTGATACATAATTTATACCCTCCCGGCAAAATTTAAATTTCATTGTAATGTAAAGCGCAATGCATCCGAGCTTTTTCTAAAACAGAATCAGGAATTACAAAACCGTATCTTGTTAGTTGTGCTGGTCTTGCAATAAGCCCAGTTATATATTTTTTAGAATTATAATTATAAATATTAATAACTCCATTTTCAGTAATAACGTGAATTTCTTTTCCGTTTTTATGTCCTTTGTCTACAATGAAAATGCAGAGCTTTCCATTTACGGAAAGTATAGGCGCTTTAAGCTCTTCAAGAATAGCGGCGCGGCTTTTTCTGTCTGCTGAAAAGTGAATAGACGTTTTCATTTTTTGAGCTTCCTTTCGCTGTTCAGTTTACTATACATTACCACATAATAAAAGATTTGTCAAGATATTTTTTCAATTTTTAATTTTGATTTTTTATATGATATAAAATTCATTTTTTAATTTGGAATTTTTTCTCTATAATATTTTTATCATTTTAAAAAATGAATTTTAATATAATAATCTTATTTTTAAAAATGGAAATCTATTTATAAAATATCGTTTTGAAAAATGAAAATCAAAAACAAAATTAAAAATTCAAATTTAAAAATGAAAATCCGACAAAAAATAAAAAATTAACCGGGATATTTCACCCGGTTAATGTGCAAACTGTTTTTCAAATTCGCGCTGGTGGCGGCTTGTGGTCTGGCTCCATTTGCCCAAATGCTCCACAACTCCGTTAACACAACGGGAAACAATTGTATCATAGCTCTGAAGCTCCAGCACACCGTTGTCATGGTCAATTACATGGGCTTTACCGTAAAAGCTTTTGCGAGAATCGTAAATGTTGTTCAGTTCGTAAATTTTCATTTTTTATTCCTCCATTTGTTTGATGTGAGTATAATATAACATATAGGGTTTCTTTTGTCAACTATTTTTTTAAAGAATCTCAGAAAAAATAATTGTTTGCTGAATGATTTCAGAATCAGAAAAATTAAAAGTAAAAATTTTTTTAAGGAATTTAATAAACATTTTTTGCATCCTCCCGCAAAATTTATTTTGTAATGTAAATATATCGCATGAAGACTATTATGTCAACGACTTTCTTTTGTAACTTTTGTCAATTTTCTGTTTCTTTTCGTCATTTTTTAAAATGGAAAAATTTTTAAATATCTAAATATAAAAATATCATTTTGAAAAATGAATAAAATAAATAAAATTAAAATAAAAAATCTTCATTTTGAAAAATGAGAATTTTAAAATAGATAAAAAAATAAAGGGGAAAAATCCCCTTTATTTTTATTTTTCTTTGATGTAAGAAGGGACATTTCTATAACAAGAAATGTAAAGCGTATCTGTCTCATTGTCTGCGTATGCTGTCCAATTCCATCCATAAACGCCCGAATTATAACCAAGTTCAACAAGGGAAAATTTGCTCTTGTTATCGTCTTGATAACAGCAGTAACCAACTTTGCAATGAGTGTACCAGTTATACCAGCGGCGCAAATCTTTAATAGTGGACATTTTTTAAATCCTCCTAAATAATTTTTTTATTTGCTTTATCAGCATAACCAATATACCACATCAAAATAAACTTGTCAATAGGTTTTTAAAAATTTTTTCTTTCGTTTTTCTTATTTTTAGAAATGAAAAAAATAATATGATTTTAAATCTCATTTTGAAAAATGAGATATTATTATATTACATTTTGAAAAATGAAGTCTATAAATATTTCAAATTTAAAAATGAAATAGAAAAACAAAAAAAGGATAAACCATTTTTTAAAATGGTGCAAAATTAAAAAATTTTTCTTGACAAGAAATAACAGATATGATATATTGTTAGTGTCGAAAGACAAAATAAAAAATAAAGGAGATCAAAAAAAATGACTGTTGATTTTAAAGAAGGTTTTGAAATTAATTTCAATAAAACTTCTGACGGGAAAAACGAAATTACTTTTACAAATCATGGGAAAGATTGGGGCTTTATTCCTAATGTTGCAAAAGACTTCGGCAATTACTGGTATAAATACTCCGTTAAAGCTTCTCGTGCTGGGCATCATGGGCAAGATGTATGCGACATGATTTATTTTGATAGCGCCGCATTTGATGACGATTTTGATTTTTACTCCGATATGCATAAAGATGTTTTTGGTGTGCGTCCTCACTTCACTTCTGAAGAATGGAAAGAAATAGTAAAAAGAGCACAGAATAGAAAGCCGTGAAAAATCGGCTTTCTATTTTTTATATATAAGAGTTTTCATTTTTAAAAATGAATAAAAAGAATAAAGAATGATAAAGAAAATAATCATTTTAAAAAATGACAAGATAGGAAGCAAACGAAAATAAAAAATTCAAATTGAAAAATGAATAAAAAATTCTTTGAAAAAATTTTTAAAAAAATACTTGACAAATAAAAACCCTTTTGATATACTCATAATTGCCGAAGGGCAAAAAACAAATCAAAAAATATATGGAGGGCTTACAAATGAAGGTTTACAAAGAGGTTAACAGTTATAGTGATTTTGATTTTTGGTCTGGTGCGCGTGATACTGTAAGGTATCTGACTACTGAAGAAGTTGAACAGATTTTTTCCATGCTCGAAGAGCTGTACCCGGAAGGAATGGAAGAAACCGAAGTAAACGACTTTTTCTGGTTTGAAGATGATACAATTGCGGAATGGCTTGGTTATTCCAGCTTTGAAGAAATTATTGAACGGGAAGATTAAAAACTCCCCGTTTTTTTATTTATTTTCATTTTTCAAAATAAATAATTCGATTTTGATTTTTCAAATCATTTTTCAAAATGAGAAAATCAATTTCAAACTTTCGGACGAGAAAAATCAAATTGAAAAATGAAAATAAAAAATTCGATTTCAAATTTTCAGCCGTCATTTTTAAAATGATAATATACAAATACATATACACATACATTCACATATACAAATACAAATACATTTTGAAAATTGGAGAAACAAAAAAAATAATTTTTCAGATTAAAAAATGATTAAATTTATCACAAGAAAATAAAAATTTTTAATTGTTATTTATTTAACAATGCCCGTTTTAAATCGCTTCTGCTGGGCTTTTCTGCTGGGAGATATAAATATACTATGAAAGAATTTAAAAAGATTCTGAGCGGGTTTTAATTCGTTTTATAAATATTTTTTGTTGTTGTTTGAGTTTATTTTCTGTTAGTAGAGATAATAAAAAATTTTTTATTATCTGTTATAAAATTAGATTGTCGAAAAGTTTTTATATTGAGCGGGAAAATCTGAATATATAATAATATAGCGCTTGGGAAAAAATTTTTTATAACTTAATATCAGACACAAACGAAAACTTTTCACTTTAACATTTTAAATCATTAGCGATTTAGCGAATTAAAGTGAAAAAATCTTTAACGATTTAAAGCGTTAAATTATGCATAAAAATTCATCATTTTTCAAAATGGCTTTTTTATGCCGGGAAAAAATATAAAGTGTAATTGACGCAGACGGAAGCCCAACATTTTCAGTTAAAGATCTCTAACCACTTTCGCTAATTCGCTACTTTGCTATCACTTTAAAGTGTTAAAGTGTTAGCACGACAGCGCTTTAAATCGTTAAAGTGTATGCATCATTTTTCAAAATGATAAAAAACGATTTAAAGTGATAATACGCTAATACTTTAAATCACTAAAGTGTGAAAAATTTAACAATCTGTTTGTTAAAAAAATAACTTTAATGATTTAAATAAATAAAGTTTTGTCATTTTGAAAAATGAGACTTGTTAAAATTTTCACAATCGGTTACAAAAAAATTACAGGGAATTATTTCCCTGTAATTTTTCCTTTTTATGCCTTTTCCCATACTTTGACAATCTGTTTTGCGGCCTTTTCAGCGGCCTTTTTCAGTTCGGCCTTTTGCTCTGCCGTCAAAGTCTGATTTTCAGTTAGTCCCATTTCAAGAACTTTCGCGCAAAATGTATTAAAAACCTTGCTAGACATATCCACAACAACATCGACACAATGGGCATATTGTTTTTCATTCCTATACACACAAATACGCCATTCTAACGTATTTTTGTGTTGCGTATTGATAAAATTACTATGTGTTGTCGCTGTCGTTCTTTCTGTAATGGGGCTTGCATAATCAACAAAGTTTCGGCCGAAAATCCGCGCTACTTTTTCCCTATCTGTCAACATTGCTTTACAAAGTGGCAGGAACAAAGAATGATAAAACCGCCGGATATAAGACATTGTTAATGCGTTCATGTAATCATGATGTCCTACATGCGTATGCGTTCCCGTAGAGGGTGCCCATGCGTCAGAATAGTTATAATTTAAGCCCATTTCCCCATTGTCAATTAAATATTGGATTGTAGGAATGAAAGCTTTGATAGAATTGAATCCCTCCATGATTGGGGATTTAAATTCAGGGCCACGAATTGAGCCGTCATGTGTAGGGAGAAAGCCTTGTAACATCATTTCAAGCCGCGCATATTCACTTGCAAAATCCGTTTCAAATTCGACGCCTAAAGTCATTTTATGCGCTTTGATTGTACCAACATGAATATTATTTTTAGTGTAATAGGACTCATTATTAATCTTGTGAAATTCGCACATGAAAGCATTACCACCTCCACGACGGCGAACAGCGTACTTGTAAACGCCCATGTTATTGCATTCCGGACACTGGCATTTTGGCATTGTGTTGCTTCCCATGATTTTTTACCTCCAAAAAATGTAATTTTTAGGACTTTTTAAGCCCTTATTTATACGGAAAAATTATATTATAATAACTTTTCCGCATAGTATAAAGGTTTAAAAAATAATATGCATTAAAATCTTTTGTTTGTAGCTCTATATAATGATGTATTTCCAAAGTTATACTTGCCGAAAATAACTTTTCTCCTATATTCAGCGCGTTCTCTTTCCTCGTCTTTTAAATGCTTTTCAAAGTCCGATTCTTTAAAAAAGCTTAAACAAAACGGGCATTTAACAAATTTTTCCATTTTTAACAGTCCTCTCATACAGTTTGATTTTTTTCTCTAAGTCTTTAATTTCCGCTCCAATCTTTTCTTGTTCCTCTTTTGATAAAATGCCGTCTTTAGTGAATATTATACGCCCGCCGTTAATGTCCGAAGTTATTACATAATCCCGGCCTGAAAGAGCCGCTAAAACAAGCCGCAAACTATTTGTATAAACTTTAATTTCCGTTATTGTCGCGCCCGTTTCAACCTCTTTTTTAAATATCTCTTTTCTATTCATTTTAAAACTTTCCTCCTATTTTTTTAATGTGAAAATGCTTTTTTCGGCCTCTTTTCTATTGTTTTTTTGTATTTATTGTTTATTCTCTGTATCCTTTTTTATATGCCCAATTATAAGCGGCTGTCTCGTTTTCAAATTCTTTTGTATCTATCCGGAACAAGTCAAAATTGAAATATTCAACCGTTACGCTATTATCATTAAATACATAAATCGTCACTTTTTCGCCGTAAATGTCGCACATATCATAATAATATTTTACTTCTATCTCCATTTGTTTCCCTCTTTTCAGATGTTTAAATACTCTGTTACATGAACAAAAGCAAGATTATTACACAAGCTTTTTTCGCCGTATACAGAAACACCATAACCACCCGGAATACTTGTTGAACATTCATAGATTTTTGTATAATCCCCGAAAATATCACAAATCAAGTTTGAAATTGTTTTGTATTCGTGATAAAGGCAAGAATCATTATATTTTTGTTCTTTATCGTCATATGTGTAATTTTTAGGATGTTCAAGCGAATCAATATAAAATTCAAGAGAATCAATCTTTTCTTGTTCTTTTTCGCTGAATTGAACAAGGAAAGTTGTTGTTCTTTCCTCCATGGTAGTATTAACAGAATCAACTTTTGTAATAATTTTCATAATAATTGACCTTTCCGAAAAGAGGCCCAAAAAAACATTCTCACGCTAAAACGGCACGTTTTAAGCCCTTTTTAAATCGTCTCGCAAAATAGGCAAGAATACCATTAAAAAGGGCTTAAAACGGCTTAAATTGTCAATGTTCAGGCTTCAAGGAATTATAAGCGCTTTGCGCTTTCCGCACCTCCCGCACGTTTCAGAAAAGGCCGCAGAGCAGAGCGCGGACAAGTCAACGCGCTATCAATTCTTAATCCGTGCGGGCGCTACTCGCGCGCCACGCTCAACCTATCCACTTTCCAAAGGTACACAAAGGGCATATAGCGGCCCTTGCAAGCTTAGCTTGCGATTGTATTGTATCACACGCGCGAAAGAGGTTATAAAAATTTATATTTTTTCTTTATTTTATTATCTTTTTTCTTTTAAAAGTTATGATAATTTTTTGTCAATCAGAATTTGGTAAAAATAGGGTTTAAAAAACAATTAAAAAATAATAAAAAAGCCCTGTTTTTGCCCTAAAAAGTTATCAATTTTTTTTTGTGCAAAAAGACACAAGATTTTGAAAAATGACCGCCTTATTTTGTGCATATTGACAAACAGGGTTTAAAAAATTATAAAATGAATCAAAAAAGGCTACTTTTAGAATTAAAAAGTTATAAAAATAAAGTTTTTGGCATTATATATAAATTTATATATGTTCTTTTGTGCATATTGACTATATTCATTTTATGCGGTTTTATTCATCAAATATACATTCAAAAAGTGAATAATCAGAGTTAAAACAGGGCTTGAAAATGAATATTTTAACTTTTCAGAGTAAAAAGCGGCTCTTTTCTATGAATATTCGATATTTTCGGAACGTGATAAATATACAAAATCGAGTTAAAGCTTTGGGAATATAAACATACTACAGGTGGCCTAAATGCGCTTATAAGCGATTTTAAAGGGCTTTTGTTAACTATTTAACAATCTTCCCTTCAATCCTTCAAATATTTTAAGTAATATTTGATATACTACAATAATTTTAAATAATATTAAATATCATTCAATAATTTTAAGTAATATTCAGAATACGGTAATATTGAATATTATTTAAAAATCTTTAAACAATATTAGATATAATTCAATAATTTTAAATATTATGTGATGTTCGGCATAATTCAATAGTTTGAAGTAATATTAGATATAATTCAAATATTTGAATAGTTTGATATTTTGAAGTAATGTTAGATATAAGGGTATATTAAATATTATTTAAAAGATTAAAAGTAATATTTGATATTGATTGATATAGAATATTATCTTATATTCAATATATTTCAATAATTTAATTTAAATATTTAAATAATTCAAGATTTTAAAGTATTTTTGTCAAGTTGAAAAATGAATAATTGATTGTATATTCATGTTGGAAAATGAATATTTATTAATAGTTTGATGGTATATTATGGTATAATGTGGGAGATAATAGAGTGATGTAAGATATTAGTTGTTTGTGTAGTTTGTATAGTAATATAGTATATTGCGCTACACTTAATTATGCAGTTTATACAAAGCTTCCCTTCGTTAAATTTTTAACAATGTCGTGAATAGTTACAAAGTAGTAACAATCGTTACCATTATGTCAGATAATTGTTATTATCTGGTCAATAATTGTAACAAAATAGTTACAAAGTGGGGGATATTTTCAGACAAAAGGTTACAAAACGGTAACAAAACCTTATGTGGTTATAACATCCAACACATACCTAATAACATAAAACAGATACCTAATACACCCAATAACATAGAATGAATACCTAACAACTTTAATCTTATTATACTATAATATATTAATTATATCATTATAATATCATATTAATATCATAAAAAAATATTCCCCACTTTCATATAAAAAACACTATAAATTTAGACTTCATTCCCCACTTTTATATCAATAAAAAATTTACAATTTATTAACAATTTATATCTTGACAAATTTTTAACAATATATTATAATATAAAAAAATATCATTTTGAAAAATATTTTGAAAAACGAAGTTTTTCATTTTTAAAAATGAAAATTTTTTGTACATTTCGTTCCATTATAAGTAAATATTATTGTAGAAAGAAATGTACAAAAAATTTTTGTACAAATCGTTCCTATATAAGTAAATTACTTATAAGGGAAGGAAATGTACAAAAATTAAAAAAGGAGGCAGATTATATGAGAAAAATTGAAGCCGATATTATTCCAAAATTAAAAACAATCGTCAATCAAGAGCTTTCGTATAAAGATTTATGTGAAGCCGTTGATATTCCAGTCAAGTCTGGAAATTCAAAAATTGCCCAACTTAGAGATTTAGATATGTATTGCCAAATTGACAGAATTGAAGGAACAAAAAAATATGTTATATCAGAAGTTTATGATGAAGCCGTTTTAAGAGAATTAAATGGCAATGACAAATATCAAGCCGTTTTTGAGGCTTCTATATGCCAAATGTTTTTAGAAAATGGTGACAATCCTTTATATGTTTCTTATATGGATATGCTTAAAGGGTTTAATGAAGTTAATTATAATTTTCCTTTATTATGTAATTCATCTAATATCCAATATCTAGATGATTCTTATTCTTCATTCCCACAAATAGGGCAATCTGCCTATAAGATATTAAAAGAATGGACAAGAGATAGAATTGAAAGAATGAATTCCCGTGGGGTCGCTATTAAAAGGGATGGGTTTAGATTATATAGCCATTTTGGGAAAGCAACTATTATTCATAATGTTAAAATAGAATCTGAAGAAGAAAAAATATGCCAACAAATATGGAATATTGCCGTTAATAGAATTATGCCAGAAGAATGGAATGGCGGCTGGGTAAAATTAGAAACATGGGAAAAATTTGAAAAAGAACTAAGAAAGCTGACATTAGAATATTTTCAAGGACAATATGATGATTTAAAAAGGATTATTATATTATCCCCACCGCGACAATCTTATGTAAAAGAAATATTAAAAAATTTATATAATAAAAACCCAGATTTAAAGTCAATAAATGAAGAAGCTGGAAGAAAAGTTTTAGAATCAAGAAGTAAAGGACTTATTACCCAAAAGAAAAAAGACAAAGAAAACTTTGTTGAAATAGCAATGAAAGAAAATCCTAAAATTGATATAAGAAAAAAAATATATAATATAAAAGATAATGAAGAAGAGACAGAAGAAAATTAATCTTCCGTCTCTTCAAATATTTTATTCCTTTTTAAGAAATTCTATTACTTCACTTAACAGATTAATAAGATTTTCATCCGAATATTTTTCAATGCACGTTTCATAAATGTTACAATTATCACAATTGCCACAACAATTTTTAATTACTTCTGTGAAATCTTCAAGTTTTTCAATAAGTTCTTTTTTATTATTTCTTTTTAATCCATGTGAATAAAAATCACATTTATTATAATTTCCACCACAAGTGCATGGGTCTTTTTCTTTTGTTCCATAACAAATACCAAAACCACCAAGATAATTTCTTTCATTGTGGTAAGCATCACATTTAATCATTGCCTATCTCCTGTTTTAATTAATTTTCCTTTAAATATTTTCCTGCCGCACTTCGACTTGCCATATTGAATTTCTTTACATCTTCCATAAAGACTTTACTATATGGAACATGATAAGCCAATCTTGCCCCAAAATATACAAAACAATCTTGATGACAAGTAACTGGAATAAAAACATATGTATTTGCCATTGTCATTGCTTGACTACCACAACCATCAAATCCAAGTGCTGTACTTCCCCATGTTTGTTCAAAAACAATCATTTCAAAATCATCAATTCTAATTCTGAAATTCTTTTCTTCTTTCTTATAGTCCATATGTGTAAGGAAATTTTGTTCTATAAGAAGAAGTTCTAATGCAGTATCTGTAAGTTTATTACTCATTTAATTATACCCTTTAATTCTCCTATTTTATTTAATCATTATCATCCCTTATTGGGCAATAACCACTATATTCTTTACATTTCTTCATCCTACAAGTACAATGAGGGTAATTAGTAGTTCTATCCCAACTTTCAACACTTTCAAGATATTTGCAATTTTTTGGTCTTGGTTTACAACCCAAATATGTAATATTTCCCATTTAATCACCATTTAACTCTATTATTTTAAATATATCTTCTGCCGATTCTATTTCTTTTCCGTCAATGCAGATTTTCCCTTTTTCACCATTTTTATTTTTAACTATTTTTACATCATAATCTTTTAAGCATTTAATAAATAAATCTAAATCAAACATTATTATTATTTAATCTTCTTTCCACATTTATAACAATATTTATGATTACCATTTAATACATCAGAATTACTTACCCTTGCTTTACAATTAGAACATTTATAACCACTATTATTATTACATTTAATAAATTCTGCTTCATCTTCATCAATATTTATATATTGATTACATTCAATACAAGGTTGATTATCAATTACCCTACAGATTTTATTATGAAAACAACTTTGACAAATTGATTTCCCATTCGCCTGTATTTTTTGTTTTAAATAAATATTATTAGTAGTCATGTCTGTTATATTCTTCTATATATTTAAAATAATCACTTAAAAATAGATTTTCATAATTTGTATCTTTCTTGGGGAATAAAGTAGGAACATCTTGAATATATTTTGGTTCAACAGGAAGTGTCTTATATTCCCACCATTCAGAACCATCATATTCATGCCTTTCTAACCACCAATCTTCCCCAATGATTAAAAGGTCTTCTGCTACTTCTGCCCCACCATATCCACTATCATAAGTTTTATTTGCTAATTTAAAAAATTCATTGATTGGAATTTTGAATAAACTACATCCAATCCATTTAATATCTTTAATTTCTTTATTATGTCTTCTTAATACAGTAATAGTTTCTTCTTTAAGATTTCTAATACTCATATTATAATTACCTTTCTATCTTCATCCAATGTGTTACTTCTACTTTATCTAAATCTATATTTTCATATTTCAATAAAGTATTATAACGCCATTCATTACATTGTTTGCCATCTAAATCATGTGTCCAAAATTCAAGAATCCTAAATGGCAATTTATCACCTTTAATTTTACAAACATAATAATCTGGTTCTGTAGGTAATCCATTTTCTTTAATATTTATAAAAGAAGCATCATTTATTATTGTGATTTATTTCCACTTCCTCTACATTTATAATAATCACAGTAAGGTATAGTATTATTAAAAGGTAAAAATTTTTTATTAATTCTACATTCTAATAATTTTGTTACACCCATTGTTCTGAATCCACATACATAAAATATACTATTTAAGCATTTTTTACATTTAATTACTTCATTTTTTTTATTCATCTTTTCTTATATTACAAGAATATCATATTATTTATCCTTTTTCTGTTAAAATCTGTTTCATAACTTCTTCTATTGGCATATCTGTATCAAAATACCCATTATCTCTAATTGTACAAATTCGTGTCTTCCCCTCATATGTAAAAACAGATTCAATATAATTAATATTTAAAAAGTAATCATTCCCACCAAATGCAACAATATGAAGAAATTTCATTATTTATCCTCCTTTAAAGATACAATAAGTTCAAATATTTTATTATCATTCATTTTCTATAGGAATTGGTTTTGTTGGTTTTGGCAAGTTATCAATGCGCTGTCTTCATCCTACTCGCTGGGATGACGGTGGGAGCGTCATCTATAATTTCGCCTAATAGGTACAAATACTCTTGGCTCGGATGCACTCCATAGCACACCCCATCCATATACGCTTCCATGACTTCGTGGTTTATCCGCATCAACAGCGCATCCGCATCCACTAGTCTGCCGTGGTCGGGGACGGAGATGGCCTTGTATACTTTCCAGCCGCCTGTATAGTCTGTAATGACTTTCCCGTCACCGTGTACGCAGAAGTGGATGTACTTCCCTTCCTCTGGCATCGGTGCATTAATATAGATTCCTCCGCTCATTTTTCGCCCTCCTTTTCTGTTTCATAACAAGAAGCTATCTTTACCCACATCTTTTCATCTGCCATGTATATGTAAACATCTTTCGTATCATCCTCTTTAATGCACGTTCCATTCGGGACATTAAGTGGCTTAATATCTGTGCTAAGATATTTCTTCGGTATCTCCATACCGAGAATCAGTATGTACCCCATGTCAGCTGTCGCTTCACGGAAATAAATACGGCTATGCCACCGCCCCCGTACCACAGGGGCAACATCTGGAATATAATTATTAGTCATTAAAAATCCTCTTATTCTATTTTTATTTGTTATTCTGAATAAGTGGTGGTTGTTCCATTTCCACAAGTCCATGTGATTTTAGGTGTATTATGTGTATAAAGTGGACACATACTATTTGTTTTAGTGCAAATTCCGCATGGTAAAAGATACCAACAATTTGTGCTACCATAATAAATTTGATTAAGTTTTAAATTTTCTCCTGTATAATAATTATCCATTTTTATTCTTCTTTCTATGATAATTTTCTATTTCCATTATTGCTCTTTCAAGACCTATCCTAACACCATCTTCAAAACGGTCATTTAAATCTAATTCTAAAAACTCTATTACTTCTTCAAGTCGTTTAATAATTTTCTTTTTATTCATTGTTTATTTCTATACATACTCCCCATTTTCTTGGAAATAACAAAAAATTTTCACTTGATTCATAATGATATTCATTTTCATTTCTAATAGGATAATCAATTACCACTTTACCATTTAAATTAGGGCAATTTAAAAGTTTATTAATCAATTCTTTTACTGCCATATTTATTTTCCCTTTATTTTAATTCTTCATCTTTGATTAAAAATTCTTTGTCAACTAAACAATAATAAATATCATATCCTTTATGTTTCATATCAATTTCTATAGGGATATTATGATATTGCAACATATCATTTTTATAAATAATTCTTTCTTTTGCAATATAACTATATAAATAAAATGACATATATATTTTTACAGGGTCTTTATGATGTAATTCATAATAATAATCTAAATCATAATTTAAACTATTATAAGTTTCTTTTAAAACATCATTAACTGTCATATTATTTAAATTCTCCAATTATATCAGAAACTTCATATGTCTTTTCTTCTGTTTCTTCTTTTTCTACAGTATGAACAATAGTCCCTGTATAAGAATTATTTTTCGTTGTATCAATTCTAAGCCATGTATCAAAATCTATAATTCCCCTTAAAAATCCATATCCACTAAGAATACTGATAATTATAATATAAGCAATTGGCATAGCTTTATAAGAAAAATATAAAAGAATACTAAACATAATAGAAAAAATTGTAACAATAGTAAGAGATTTATTTTTATTCATTTTTTTCTTCCTTTCATTCATCAATTTTAATATTAAAAATTTTACATATCAAAAGTAAGATTATAATATAAATTGAAAGAAAAATAATTTCAATAGAAATAATAACTTCTTTAATGATTTCCATTTTAACTTTCCTTAAAAAATATTTCTGCCGTTTTATATCTTTCATCTATTGGTGGGATGTTATTTTTGCAATTTTTACAAGGCTCTACATTTAAAGCCATTCCAGATTCATCCCAATTATTATCATCATCTGATAAATAATAAAAATAACAGTTCCCACAATCAAATTCTGGTTCTTTAAGGTCATAATCAAAATCAGCATTTTCTTTGTGTGTAAGATTTTCGTTTATTGAAGCCCAAAGAAAGGAAAGATAATTTTGAATATCTTGAATTTTTTCTAACGCATCGTCTTTATCTTCCCAATCATTTCTAAGAATTTTATCTCTAAGTGCTACAAGATGCTTTGTCATATATCCCCATATACATTCTTGTACAGTAACACCCATTATTTCTGCCCCAGCATGAAAATTATGAAGAGCATCATCCTCTGGTGCATATTTAGAATTTTTAGTTTTTAAAGTATTAATTCTTATTTCTTCTAAAGAATCAACTAAATTATTAAATTGTTCATGTGTCATATTATTTATATCCCCTTTATTTTTTCTAAATTATAACATATTTATTATTTTTTGTCAATAGTGATTTTAAAACCACTATTTATATATAATATTATATTATATATAGATATTATAACATATATAATATAAAATGTCAATAATTATTTTATATATTATACTTTGTTAAAAATGCACAAAAAATAGTTGACAAATTTGGCAATTTGTGATATAATAGTGACAGTTCCAAGAAGGGGGGTTGGCTATGTGTTCTTGGGGAAAGGAGGATGGGATATTATCAATGTCTGATAAATTAGAAGTAACACCAGAAGAAATTGATTATTCTTTGGACTACTTTAATATAGATGATAGTTATGGGGAAGATGATTAATGGCACTTAATAAACAGATATATTTATATTCTGTTGCTACTGATTCATTTTATGATGAAGAAGAAAATAAGATACATAAAGAATTATTAAAATTATATAAAATACGAAAAAATTTAAAAGATAAAAAAAATAAAGAAAAAACAGAAAAGCTTGGCATACAGAATGATTGGGATTTTTGGATTAAGTCTATAAATAAAATAATTTCTGATGATAAAGATAAATTAAATATTTTATTAAATAATAGATTAAATAATAATAAACCAAGAAAACTTAATCCAGATTCAATTAAGGATAAAAATATTATAACATTATTTGAAAGTTCATTAACAAGGGCATTAGGATTAAAAATAAATGAACTTACTGATGAACTAATAGTTTTAAATGTTTTTTTCTTTCAAGTATTTCATAACCTTGTTAGGGATGGTTTTATTTATAAAAACGAAAAATATATTTTCTTAACTGCTTCTGCTGGGCAGATTAGAACAAAAAGGGCTGTTTTTATAAAAGAAAAATCTTTTAAGAAGATAGAACCAACAATTATGTGTGGATTGACAAGGGATGAAATAAATAATAAGGGTGGAATAAACCCTAACAAATTTTTAGCGTATTTAGCTTTATGTAACTCTGCTACTGATATATGGGAAGATTTTGATATAGACCGTTCTATAATTGTTGAAGATTTTGAAACAGATGTTATTGGCGAAGTTGATTTTATAAATGAGTATGATTATTCTATAAAAAGGGATAAAATTCCTGTAAAAATACCACATATGGATGGTTGTGGTATTATGCTTGAAGACACCACACGAATGATAAGATTACCTTGGATAAAAGGTTTATTGGTTACTTTTCCTTTTGATAAATTTATAAATGAAAAATGTAATGGTCAAGCAATTATTTATGATATATATGGGAAAGAACATAATATTTTAAAAGAAAACATAAAATATATTTTTACAAAATCTCAATTTAAACTTTATAAATATTATTCTTCATGGGAAGAATATAAAGAAAATTTTAAAAAATATAATTGTGAAGCTTGTTATTGTAATATAGAAGAAGATTTTATTCCAAAAGCTAAAATAAATTATCAAATGCTTCAAACTTTAAGTGATATTAAAGATGAAGAAATAGAAAGGTTAATTAAAAGAACAAGGGAAGATATAGAAAAAATTGGTAACGATTATCAAGTAACAATGAGAATTTTAGGTGCTACTGAATATAATAAAACACCTAACTATTTTCAAGAAGCTTTAATGATTTATCCAGAACTTTTTAAAGATACTTATCATAGGGAAATTTTAAAGCAAACAAAAAAATCTTTAGTTAAACAAGCCAAAGGCGGTAGATTGTCTGTTAATGGGCGTTATCAATTTTTAAGTCCAGACTTATATGCTTTTTGTGAATGGTTGTTTTTAAATGATGATTCCCCAAAAGGGTTATTGGAAGACGGAGAAGTATATAGTTCTTTAAATAAAAATGGTGTTGATTTAGCCTGTCTTAGAAGCCCACATTTATATAGGGAGTGGGCAATAAGAAAAAATAAAAAGAATGAAGAATTAAACAAGTGGTTTGGCAATACTAAATGTTTATATACTTCTTGCCATGATTTAATTTCAAGAATATTGCAGTTTGATGTAGATGGGGATAAAAGTCTGGTTATACAAGATAGAACTTTAACCGCTATTGCAAAAAGAAATATGGTAGGGATTGTTCCACTTGCTTATAATTTAAGAAAAGCAATGGGTGGTCAGTTAACATATGAAAATTTGTATGAGGGAATGATTCATGCTTATACTGGTGGAAATATAGGCCCAATTTCTAATAATATTACAAAAGTTTGGAACAGTTCTAATAAAATAACAGAAGAACAGTTAAATGTTGTAAAATGGTTATGTATGGAAAATAATCAAGTGATTGATTATGCAAAAACCCTTTGGAAAAGTAAAAGACCAAAAGAAATAGATAAGACGATAAAATCTTATACAAAAGCCCAAGTTCCGCAATTCTTTATTTATGCTAAAGATAAAGAAAGCAGTAGTGTTGAAAATCCTAATAATTCAACAATGAATAGGATTTCCGCTATGATACCAAACAATAAAATAAAGTATAGCAAAAAAATTGGAAAATTTGATTATCAAATGTTGATGAATAAAAATTCAGATTTCACAATTAAAAGAACTCCAATAATTGATTGTTATGATTATTGGCAAAGACATTGGAAGTCTATAGCAAATTTAGAAGACAATCATGTTGACCAAGACGATTTATGGGCTTTTAAAAAAATTAGGGAAGAATTATTACAATTTGGCGACAAAGATTATATAATAAATACATTGATTTCCTATTCTTATACTGTTAAAAAGACAAGTACAAAGAAATTATTATGGTCTTGCTTTGGCAAAGAAATTGTTGAAAATTTAAAAGAAAATACAAAAGACTTAGGAAGAATTTGTAAGATTTGTGGGAAAAGATTTATTCCTTTCCATTCTGGCGATTTTGATTTATATTGTTCTACTGATTGTTATGCTGTTGGTAAGAAACAATATGATAGAGAATATAGACAAAAGTCGTGAAATAAAAAAGCCAGAAGCCCTTGATTTTATTGATAAAATTTAATTTATTATTTTTTATGTAAATCTGTATTAGGGAAATTAACATAATTTTGATAAATTTATTTTATCAAAATAAAAAAAAAAAAAAAATAAGAAAGGGTATATGAAGATGGAAGTTGTTAAATGGATGAATATTATTATACAAATTCTTTCTGGTGTAGCCGCTTGTATTCCTCTGATGCTTAAATTAATTTCTGTTGTTAAAGAATTACTTAGACAAAAAAGATGGAATGAAATGGTCATTCATACTTTTGACTTAATGGCAGATGCAGAACAAAAGTTTGAGCGTGGTGCTGAAAGAAAAGAATATGTTATGGACGCTTTAAAGATTATAGCCCAAAAGATTAATTTTGACTATGATGAAGAAGCAGAGCGTAAGATTTCTGAAATGATTGACGCTGTTTGTGGTCTTTCTAAGGAAATTAATAAGTAAAAATATTTTAATATAAAATATGGGGGAAATTGTTCCCCCATATTTTATATAGAACGGAAGTGAAAATAGGTTGACTAAAAATGAAGCAATTAATGTTATTTTAAATATTGCAAGGCTTGAATTGGATTACCATGAAAAAGCATCTAATAGTAATTTAGATGATAAATATTTAAATGCTGGTTCTGGTAATTATACTAAGTATGCAAGGGATTTAGATGCTGTCGGAAATTTTTATAATGGTAAGAAACAAGGATTTGCATATTGTGATGTTACTTATGACTGGTTTCACTATAAAGCGTGGGGTGCAGAAATGGCTATGAAAGTTCTGTGCCAACCAGAATATAGTGCTGGTGCTGGTTGCTTATTTTCTGCACAATATTATAAACAATATGGAAGATGGCATGAAAAAAATCCTGCGGCTGGTGACCAAATTTTCTTTTCTTATAATTTAAATGAATATAGTCATACTGGCTTAGTTGAATCTGTGACTTCCACTACTATTGTGACGATAGAGGGCAATACTTCGGATAGAGTTGCCAGACGAAGCTATAGTATAAATGATTCACATATTATCGGTTTTGGAACTCCAAGATGGGAATTATTAGAAAATTTTGATTATAATAATATTCCTAAAGATAGTACATCATATCAAGACGATATTAAGAAAGAATATAAATATAAGGAAAGAAATTTATTTAATGGTTGTATTGGGGAAGATGTTAAAATCCTTCAAGAAAATTTATTGAAATTAAATTATAAGTTACCAAGATATGGTGCCGATGGTGAATTTGGTTCTGAAACATTAGCCGCTGTTAAAAGTTTCCAAAAGGATAATGGGTTAGAAGTTAATGGAATAGTATCCAGTCAATTTTATGATTTAATTGATAAAAATTTATTAAATAAAAAAGATGAAATAAATGAATTTAAAATAGGGGATATTGTTTATTATAAAGGTGGAATACACTATACAAATGCTTATTCTAATTACCCTATATCTTGTAAAAATGGGAAAGCAAGGATAACTGATATTTATTTATTAGGAAGGTCTAAGCACCCATATCATTTAATAGCACTTGTTGGAAGTGGCTCAAATGTGTATGGTTGGGTAGATGAGGGAAGTTTTATAAAGGAATAATTAAATGATAAAAAAAGAAAAAGAAAACTACTTAGAATTTGCAGAAAGAATTACACAAGCACTTTCTTGCGGTTCAATTAGTTATAAAGAGTGGGCTGAATCTTTAATTGGCGAACAGATATATTCTGAAGAAACATTAAGAAGATGTAGCATATTTTTTGATAGTTTTTTAAATAAGTTAAAAAAGGAAGAATTTTCTTTAAAAGATTATAATTTTATAAAAAGTTATACTAATTTAAAAGAAGAAATAGAGTTACAAAGAAATAAATTAAAACAAGAAAAAATAGAATTAAATGAATCGAATAGATGGAAAGCAAGAAATGAATTGTTTCAAGAAAGAATCATTGAAGCAATAAATAACTTGCCCTCTTTTTCTAAAGAAAATTTATTCATTTTTAAAAATGAAAAAATAGATACAAGTGCGCTTTTATGTTTGTCAGATTTTCATGCTGGCAGTACATATGAAATTAAAGGTTTATATAATGAAATAGTAAATAAATATGATTTTGAAATAATGCAAGCAAGAATGTGGTCTATCATAAGAAAAATAGAAAATGAAGATATTTTATATGATGATATGACTGTTGCAATTCTTGGCGATTGCTTTGAAAATATATTAAGACTTTCTTCTTTGGCAAAATTAAAAGAACCAGTTGTAGATACTGTTATTAAATTTTCAGAATTTTTATCAACTTGGTTTGTGGAATTATATAAAACTATAAGTGTTCCAATTAATGTAGTTATAGTTGGTGGCAATCACGATATTAACAGACCTTTAAATAATAAACCACAATTAGAGGATGAAAATTTAACAAAGATAGTTGTTGAATTTTTAAAATTAAGATTAAAAGATTTTGATGACATAAAAGTAGATGATTATACAGATGTTGCCTTAAAGAATATAAAAGGAACTAATGTGCTTTTTCAACATGGCGAAGATAAAGATATAGAAAATACAATGAATTATTTTGAAAATTTATATAATGTTTCTGTAGATGAAATTATATGTGGTCATTTACATAGACCAGAAAGCAAATCTGTTGGAATAACAGAAGTTGGAGATAGAACTATTTTAAGAGTTGGTTCTATTTGTGGTATAGACCCTTATGCAAAAAAGGTAAGATGTGCCGCAAGACCTTCCTGTTATTTTGCTTTATATGACCAAGATAATGGAAAAACTTGGTCAAGAAATTTTTATTTATAAATTAAAAAAATATAGACAGGAGGATGGTAATGTTTACTTTATATAGACCAGCAAATTATGATAATCCAAGAGCATCTTCCTTTGTTGGATTAAGTACAGATACAAAACCTATAGATGAAAAGAATGGTGCTTCATTTGAAGAAATAGATACTGGAAAAGTTTATAGATTTGATGAAGAAAATAAAAAATGGTATGAGGGTGTGATGTGATAATATGATTAAACAAATAAGAGCCGCATTTTATCACAATAAAAAAAATGCACAATATTGTTGTTTAAGTGAAGATATAGAAAATGCAATCCCCGATTGTTTAAAAAATGGGGATGAAGTTTATTTTATAGATACTGGTAAGAAATATGTTTATGATGCTGTTAGTGGTCAATTATATGAAAAACCATCTGGTGGGGGTGGCGGGGGAACTTCTGTTTATCCCTATGATAGCGACCCAGAAGCTTTAGGACAAGAAGCCAGTCCCGGCACATCTGATGATTTTTCAAGGGGTGACCATGTTCACCCATTCCCTACTGCTTCTGATGTTGGGGCATTACCTTTAACTGGTGGAACAATGTCTGGTGCGATTGCAATGGGTTCATATAAAATAACTGGTCTTGCAGATGGGGAGAATAATAATGATGCTGTTTCTGTACAACAGATGGCATCTGCTATATCACAAAGCTCTGCTTATTTTAGGGGAAGTTTTGCCAGTAATGCGGCGTTATTAGCTGTCGCTTGGCAAACAAGTAACCCAAGTGCCTCTTATTATGTTACGAATAATGACTATGCAATCGTATTAGATGATGAAACTCATAATGATGAATGTTGGAGATATTTATATGTGTCTGGGACTGGATGGACTGCTCAATATCGAATTAATGAAACGCCATTAACCCAAGCACAAATTAATGCGCTTAATTCTGGAGCTACAACGCAGAATATTAGTTCTATTGCGAATAAAGCAGACAAATTCGTTGAAGTAACTGTCAATACTTCTGGTGCGGTTACGCAGGCGCTGGACGCCGGGAAGATCTATCATTTCACCGGTGCTCTGACGGCGCTGACGATCACGCTCAATGCGGCGGCATCCGGGCAGCTCGCACAGTACCACTTCGACTTTGACAGCGGCGCAACGCCTCCCACGTTTACGCTGCCGAACACGGTTGTAATGCCGACCGGCTTCGCTGTGGCGGCAAACACGCACTATGAGATCGACATTCTCAACAACTTCGGGGCGGTGATCGCATGGGCAATCTCTTGATGCTCCGGCGGCGCGGAATAAAAGCTCGACGTAAAATTCTTCCTGTCGCGTACAGAGAGGTAGAGTATCTCGAAAGTTCCGGGACGCAGAAAATTGAGACAGGCTATGTACCTAAACCGACAAATACGCATGAGCTGTCGCTTATTTTCTCACCTCTGAGTATTACCGGTATTCGCATATTTTGTTCGTGTCCGGACAAATTCCCAAACGCGGATAACGGACAGCGCTTTCAATTCCCTGCAAACGGGGCGGGTTTATACTCACAGGCGAATGGTGCGCCCGATTGGTCTGTAATGGATAAATTCGGCGACATGACAATTGGGGCTGTCTATACGCTGTCTCTTAGGCAAATGCAAGTATCATGCTTGGGCCAGTCGTTTCCAGTCTCCTTTCTCGCGTCTGGGAACACCTCTCAGCTTGGCATTTTTGGGCAACCGACCAGCGAAGCCAACACGCGATTCATCGGGCGAATTTATTACTTCTGTTATAAAATTTCTGGCGTTGAACAGGTCGAGTTAATTCCGTGCTATCGAATAGCCGACGGGAAACCCGGCATGTACGACACAGCAAGAAGCCTCTTTTTAACAAATAGCGGCAGCGGCGAGTTCGTCTGCGGCCCTGCAATTTACTGATAGGGGTGACGATAATGTACGGAAAAATGATAAACAATGTGCTGCACATTGCACCCAACAAACTGTCCGGTGACGGCGTGACGGTCTACAACCCGCCCGCGGAGATGTATCTGGCGCAGGGCTGGAAGCCCGTGGACTATACCGATCCTCCCGGTGAGCCGCCGGAGGGATACCGCTACATCAGCGGATGGGAGGAGCAGGCGGACGCCATCATGCAGACGTGGACGCTCGCCCCGCTGCCGGAGGACATTGGCGATGAAGAGGCGTTCAATATCATCTTCGGAGGTGCGGAATGAAACGAGAACACGCTTATAAACTGCGCGAGATGCTGCACAAGGCGGCGGCATCCTCGGCGCGGTCGGCCTGAAGGTCATCCCTGACTTCCCCGTCGCCAACATCATCGACGCCGTTGCAGTGGGCATCGAGTCCGGGCTGGCTGCTACCGGCGTCAATCAGGTCGGCAAGCAGCTCAGCAAGTAAATAATATGACAGATCCGAAAGCAGGCAAGGCCAACATCAAGAAAAAGACGCCCGCCCCGAGCTACAAAATGCACGGAGCGGGTAGGGATTGGCCTTCCCGATTTCAGAGAAACATCGACGTAAAGGTCGAAGTTTCCGACTATAACAGCAAGGCGGGCAAGATGTCGCTTTAGGATCAGGTCAGCATCAAAGCGCTCTGCCATAACGGCAGGGCGCTTTTCATTTAAGGAGATGAGATAAGATATGCCTTTTATCGAAGGGCAGGCTCAGACGCCGACCAATAAAACTACTCCCGCTACTTCCGGGAATAGTTCGCGTACAAATGTAGGTAGCGCGAGTATTCCTACGGGTAGCTATGGCGCTCCGGTAACCGCAGCTACTGGCAGCTCAGCCGAAGCCGCTCATATTCAGCAGAGTCAGGACCGGCTTCGAGGGGACGGCAATCTTAATGTTGGCGGCAACGTGATTACGTTGAGCCCCGGTACAAGTGTTCCTGATACTCGCGCTACAACGACCGCCAACGTCTTGAGTGGGCCTGACTATTCCGGGGGAGGTAATACCGGGGTAAAAAAACCTGCGAGTCCGGCAAATGAGGTGACCGGGTATACGGACACTGCCACTGGCGGCGGAACAGGCGATCCTACTGGCGGCAACACCGACACGGATAAACCGCCTGTTGATACCCCAACGCAGCCTACCTATGACCCTAACGCCTCCACCCGCCCCTCTGGCAATGGCTCCTCTGGCTCTTCCGGTGGCGGCTCCTCTGGCGGCAACGGCACCGGCTATACCGATGCCCAGCTCCTTTCGCAGGCGCTGAATGCCGCCGGTATTCTCACGGCTGATCCTTACCAGCTGCCCGAGGTTTCCGGCCCCAACGCTCAGCCTGTGGATCATGTGGACACGACTCAGCTGAAGGAGATGCTCCAGCAGATCCTCGACTCCCAGACTCAGCAGAGCCAGCAGCAGGTGGATTACACCGTCCAGCAGGGCGTCAATGAACTGACCCGTGCTATGGAAGACGCGGCCACTCAGTACCAGACCCAGCGTAATCAGGCGACCGCTGATGAGATGCGGGCGCGCATCTACTGGTGCATGATTTATGACAATGGGATGCTTGTGCGTAATTATGTACCGTGCCTCCGTGTATCTGATGGTAAGCCCGGTCTTTATGACTTCTGCGGCTCAATATGTTCTATCACGAACAGCCCGTTTTATCCAAGTGCAAACGCAAACGGCGAGTTCACCGATATTGGAGGGATTGTTTTATGAGTTATAGAAAACTGATAAACAATGTGCTGGTTCAAGAATGTTTGTTGTTTTTGAATATAATTGAGAGGTAAATTAAATTATGTATGGTAAAATTGAAGATGGTATTTTAAAATTTGCACCAAATAAACTTTATGGTGATGGTGTAGTTGTTTATAATCCACCTTTTGATATGTATTTATCACAAGGATGGAAACTTGTTCAATATACTGAAGAACCCTCTGATGCCCCATCTGGTTATTATTATAAAAGTGGTTGGGATGAGGAAGAAAATATAATTATTCAAACATGGGAACTTTCACCTTTACCAGAAGATATTTCTGGTGAAGAAGCCTTTAATATTATTTTTGGAGAAGAAGAATGAAAAGAAGCCACGCTTATAAAATAAAAGATTTATTATATAAATCATCTTATTATCTTTCTGATGATGATGCTTTAGATGGTATTGAATTGTTCCCATTTTGGGAAATAAATAAAGAATATAAAATTAATGATAGATTTCGTTATAATCAAAAGCTTTATAAAGTTATTCAAAATCATACTTCACAAGCAGATTGGTTGCCAGATATTGCACACTCACTTTATACAGAGGTAGAAAAAAGTGGGCAAGGTGATACACCAAACAATCCAATCCCTTACAATAATAATATGGAATTATTTAATAGTAAATATTATTCACAAGATAATGTTGTATATTATTGTTTTCGTGATACTGGTATTCCTGTTTATAATAACCTTGTTGATTTAATTGGGTTATATGTTGAAGTTTATGTAGGATAATTATAAAGTAGAAGTAAAAGGATAGATAAAATGGCTGAAGTCACAAATGGTAAATATGCCAAAAATGTTTGTGAATTTTGTGGTGAAAAAAAGACGGCAACTTTGTTTTATCCTAATTATGGTGGGCAATATTCTGAAAGAACAAAAACAAGATATTGTAAAGATTGTTGTTCAAAAAGGCTTGCTTATTATAAAGGATTTTTAAATGAGCAAGCCTCTTTGTGGATGATATTGTCTGAATTAGGGATTCCATTTATTAAAAAGATTTATAAACAAGTTGTAGAGGAAAGAAGTATAAATCGTACTGGAAAACAACCAGAACTTGTTGGTCATTATTTAAAAAGACTTATAGAATCAGATACAGTTTATTCTGGATTTTGGGAATCTGATATTGGTATAAATGAAATTATTGAAAAACAAAATAATGAAGATGAAAAAGCTAATATGAATTTAGATGAAATGCAAGAAATTTGGGGTAAATATCCAGACGATGAATATAATGAAGCATATGTTTTTCTTCAAAAAACTTTCAAAGATTATACAGAAGATTTGCCCGGTGAAATGGACGCTAATTTAATAAATCGTTATAGGGATTTATGTAAAGCAGAGTATAGAAAAAGAAAAGCAGATGAAAATGGTGATATTGGGGAAATAAAGCAAGCCCAAGCAAATTTAACAGATATGCTTAAATTGCTTAAATTAAATGATTTTCAAAGCAATCAAAAATCTGAAACTGAAAAAATGATTGAAAGAAAGATTTGGATGATTGAAAATACAAAACCAGCAGAATGTGAAGATTTAGATATGTATAAAGATGTTAGTGGATTTGAAACTACATGGAATCATATTTTAAGATGTGTTAAAAATCTTGTAGCTGGTTCAAGAGAATATCCAGATGTTCCAAGGAGTGAAAGATGAAATCGGCAGAACGTGGTCTTCGTAGAAGATTCATGGAAAATCAATTAATTACAACACAATATCGTACTTCTTATAAAAAAAGTAATCAAGAAAAAGAAGAAAATTTAATACATTGGATAACTTATTTTAGAAGAAATTGGCATATTTATGTTGATTTTATATTAGGAATAAAATTAAGACCTTTCCAGCAGATAATGATTTATTTAATGGGCGTAAGCGAAATATTCTTTGGAATTTGTAGCCGTGGTTTAAGTAAATCTTTTATTGCTGGTTTAGGTGCTATTGTAAAAATGAATTTATATCCATACTCAGAAATTGTTATAACTTCTTCTACTGTTCCACAAGCTAATAAACTTGTAGAAAAAAAGATAAGGGATGAATTGATAAAGAAACTATCCCCTTATCTTTTATATATGTATGAAAAAGAATATATTGTTATAACAAGGGCAGAAGATGGATATAAAATTGAAAATAAATTAAATGGTTCTACTTTAGTTGTCTTGGCTTGTTTAGATTCCAGTCGTGGCTCAAGAACCACGATGTTAATTTATGAAGAAACAAGGTTATTAAAGAAAACAATTATTGATTCAGTTTTTGAAAAAATGAGCCACCCAAGACAAGCGAAATATTTAGAAAATCCATTATATTCTTCTAATCCAAGATGGTTAGAAGAATGTCAGCATATATATATTACAAGCGCTCGGTTTAAATTTGAATGGTTTTGGTTACTATTTAAGAAAACATTTGTAAGAATATTTACAGATAAAAAGACTAAATGTAATATATTTGCTGGTGATATATTTATGGCAATTGACAATGGATTAAAAACTTGGGCAGACTATAGAAATGGTGTTAATGGCGACCAATATGATTTTCGTATGGAAGATTTAAATGAAATGATAGGGGAAGCTGATGATGCTTTCTTTACTATACAATCATTTAGAGAAAATCAAATTATCGAAGAATGTTTTTATCCACCTAAAAGTGATGATTTATATATAATAGATTTTGATTCTATTCACCCAAAACAGGAAAATGAAATAAGAATAGTAGGGGTTGACTATGCTTTTGCTAATACAACAAAAGAAAATCAAAAGAATGACAATACTATTATTATGTGTATTTCTGGTATATGGAAAAAGAATAGATTTGAAAAAAGATTAGAATATATAGAATTACATGAAGCAAGTGATTCATTAGGTGCGGCAGATAGGGCAAGGGAATTATTTTGGTTATATCATGCTGACTATTTAGTACCAGATTCAGTGTGAGTCTGACTCCATAGTGATATGGTTTAAAAACCTATTGAACTGACTGGAAAACCCTTAGAGCTATATAAACTACAACGTATAGATGAAATAAGCTAAAGCGTGAATGTTTGAAAATTATATAGATTGGGCAATCAGCAACTAAGCCCCGAATAGGGGAAAGCTCAACGACTATCCCGTAAGGGAGTACACTACAAGCGATTGGTAGTGGAAGTGGTAGGTATCTTATTTATAAGATAAAGATATAGTCTGAACTTATAAGAAATTATAAGAAGATAAGGTGTAGCGACCTTTAATATAAAAAAATAATTAAAGAGGACAGGGAGTAGCTACCTTTTATAATACTGATACTATTATAATTACTCTTTAATTATATAAATTTACTTTGTATCAGAAGGTGATTTTATGAAATTATATGAAATTTTAGATGGAAAAAGAAAAGAAAAAATGTTTTCTTGTATTTATTTATGGACAAATTTGATTAATAATAAAAAATATGTAGGACAGGCACAAAGTTTTTATAATCGCATGACAACTTATAAAACAAAAGGTGCTACTAAGTTTTTACAAAATGCAATAAAAAAATATGGGATAGAGAATTTTGATATTACGATATTAGAAAAATGTCCAATAGATAAATTAGATGAAAGAGAACAGTATTGGATGGATTTTTACAAATCTTATGAAAGAGAAAATGGCTATAATATTTGTAAGTATGCTTCTACAACGAGAGGTTATAAATATACAGATGAAGTAAAACAAAAAATAAAAGAAACTAAATCAAAAAGAGTATATCAAAAACCTATAAAGGAATTAAATGGTATGTATGGGAAGCATCATACAGAAGAAACTAAAAATAAAATAAGAGAAAGCACAAAAAGATTATGGGAAAATCCAGAATATAGAAAAATGCAAAGTGAAAGAATGTCTGGCGAAAAAAATTATTTCTATAATGTACATATGTACGGAGAATTAAATCCAAGATATGGTAAACATTGTACAGTTGAAACGAAACAAAAAATTTCAAATAAAGCAAAAGGAAGAAAAAATATTAAAATAAGTATTCCTGTTGTTTGTATAGAAACTGGAAAAGAATATTATAGTATGACACTTGCCGCACAAGAGTTGAATACTTATGCAAGTGCAATAAAAATAGCCGTAGACAATCCAAATAGAACTTGCAAAGGTTATCATTTTTCTAAAATTTCATAATCGCAACAAAAAATGTCACGCAATGGTGGGGAAATATTATTTAATAGAATGACCATGCCTTGGGAAATTAATGAAAAACCTTGGATGATGAATTTTCATGGTCTTACTATTTCAGAAAAACTTAATTATCATGTTGTTCCAGATTCTAAATTAGTAGATTATAGAATGAGGACTGTTGATAAAGACGCATATCCTTGTATAATACCTTTTATTGGAACTGGCGAATTAAATTCAATAGCTTGGATTGAATTAAAAAAGCAAGTGGAAAGTGGAAATATTAAGTTTTTAATTTCAAGCCAAGATAAACAAGGGAAAATAGAAGATGACGGGTCGTATTTTAGAATGTCTTCTGAAGAAGTTGTCAAAACATTATTACCTTATGGTCAAACAGATGAATTAATCCATGAAGCTGTAAATTTGAAGAAAGAATACAGAAATGATAAAATAAAATTAATTGAACCAAGAACAGGAACAAAAGATAGAGTTGTTATTTTATCTTATTGTAATTATATATTTTCGTTAATAGAAAATGAGTGGTTAAAACAACAACAAAACGATTCTTCTTCTTGGGATGATTTTAATTTAATATATTAAGAAAGGAGGTTGAAGATGGGAGAAAAACTATTAAATGAAGAACAAGTTAATATAGTATTAGAATTTTCTGACGCACTTAGGAATTATGGTTGGGCTGAAGGTTTTTGGTCGCCTTGGCAAAGTAATCAATTATTAAAAGATTTAACTGGAAGACAAATCACAAATAAAGATGGTGCTAAAACATTAGAAAATTTAAGAAAGGCTCTTGGCAATTATAAAGAAAACATAACACAGATTCAAGGTTATATGGAATTTGCAAATGCTTATGATATGTTATTTGCAAGAACGCTTGAATCTTATGTAAATTCCTTATCTTTTGACCTTCAAGTAATTTGTGAAAATGCTTATGCACCAGAAGAATATACTTCAAAAGAATATCTTGAAGATAAAAAAAGAATTAATGATTTTCTTTTAAAGTTTGATTATAAGAAAGAATTTAGAAATGTTGTTCAACAAGTTTTATTAAGGGAAACTTATTATACTTGGTTTAGAAAAACTAAGTGGGGAAATAAAGGAATGAAGTTTGCTTTACAAATCATGCCACAAGATAGATGTATGCTCACAGGATATTGGGAAAAAGGTTTATTATTCGATTTCGATATGGGGTATTTTTTAACTGCTGGTACTGACATAGATGGTTATGACCCAGCTTTTAAGAAATATTATAATCGTGTGTTTGGTGGCAATCAACCTATTTCTGATTATAGACCAACAAATCCTTTAAATGAAAGAAATGGTGTTTATGCTATGTGGACACAAACATCACCAGAAGATGGAGCATGGGCATTTAAATTTAATACAAGCGATTTTTATTCTTCCCCATTTTTAGCCCCATATTTGAAATCTGCATTGACAAGCGATAAGATTGAACAAATGCAGTATGATAAAGATTTGGCTGAAGCGTATGCTATTTTAGCTGGTGAAATTGAAACATTTGATACAGCTAAAAGTGGAACACAAACAGACCAAACAGTTTTTAAACCAAATACATTAGCTGGATTTATGTCGAAAGCCAAAGCAGGATTAGAAAGTTCTACTAAACTTGCGGCTATGCCATTGAAAAATTTAAAATGGTATCAGTTTGAAGATAAAAACCCAGATATGTATAAAAATAATTTATCTACTACTGCTGGGATTGGTACTGGTTTAAGTAGAATTATTTATTCTACGGATAGAATGAGTAATGCTGAAGTTGAAGCGGCTATGAATGAAACTTATCAAACAATGAAACCTTTATACTATCAGTTTTCTAATTTCATGGAATTTTTTGCCAATAAATTAACAAAGAAATATAAGTTTAAATTTATATTTGATGGTGCTACTTATAGATATGAAAAAGAATTAAGATTTGATAAAATTTCTAAATTAGCGGATAAAGGAATTGTCCTATCCCCATCTGTTTGGGCAAGTGCAATAGGTATGCATCCTGTTTTGTTTGAAAATAGTTTAATGGAAAGTAAAGCAAGTGGATGGACAGAGAATTTACAATTACTTCTTAATTCTAATACAACGGCACAAGATACTAAAACAGGAAGACCGAAAACTGATTTTCCAGATGATTCTACAGATAGAGATTATGATATGTAAAAAGGAGCATTTTTAAAAATGAATATTTCTTTAAAAACAAGTGAAGCATTAGATTTACTTGTTGGTAAGGCGTTTGATTTAAATAGGTCTTTTGATAGGGCTGTTTCTATTATGCAAAATAAGTGGTGTATGCCACAAGCCGCAGATATTATTCATCATAAATTAGCCCACTTATTTCCTGCGTTGGCAGATATAATTTCTGGATTTAAAGATGATTGTAATGCTACTACTGTTTATCCAGAAACACATAAAGATGATAGAGATTATTCTAATCTATTAGTAATGGTTACAACTTTAAGAAATGAAGTATTAGATTTTTATGAAATGATAAAAATGGTTTATAAAATAGCGGATGAAGAAAATGATTTTAATGCCGAAGCTATGTTAATAGATTTTATGAACAAATTAACGAAAGTTATTTCACAAATGAATACTTTAAAAGATAAGGCAGAACAAATGCCAACAGGATGGGATTTATTTGATAATCATATTTCATCTTGGGGAATAAATGGATTGGATTTAGGAGAATAAAATGATAATTATTGGTACTCCAAATGACTTAGAAAGTTATTTCATGGCAGATGGAGATTTAATTTGGAAGTTAGAACAAGCTGGTTTTCATGCTAAATATATGGACGAAGATGTTCAATATTTCAAATTAAATAATAAATTAAGAAAATATTTAATTAAACTTGGAATTGAAGTTTAATAAATATATAATCCTTGTGGAAAGGAGGGGTATGTCTTTTGCAAAAAAAGAAGAATATTAGTTTTGCTTTAGAAGAAGTGGAAGAAATTCCAAATTGGGCAGAAGCTTATCCAGAACATAAATTTACTGTAGCAAAATGTTGTTTTCTTTCAACAAGAGAAAATTCACATGAAATTAAAATTAGTAAAGAAGTTTTAAAAGAATGTGCTGGAAGTATTCTTGGTAATTTTTTAGTTGCTAAAATTGAGTGGGGCGATGCCACAACACATAAAGATACGGAAGTGATTTATGGGTATTTCCCAATGGAACAAGATGTACAGTTTATTGAAACTGAAGATAATATATTAAAAGCTTATGCTTATGCAGTAATAAGTAGGCGATATAGCAAAGAATTTAATGGTATATTTGAATATCAAAATTTAAGGGACAGTTCAGTTGAAATGACTGTTACTTATGATGATGACGATGAAAATAAAGCATTGGCTTTTGATATATATGGTCTTACTGTTTTAGGAAGAACTGTTAATGGTTCTTGCCCAGATGCAGATGCAAAATTGGTAAGATTTACCAAGAAAACTGCTGAAAAATATTTTTCTAAAAATGACACATTTACCAACTTGAAAAATTTTACCAAAGAAAGGAAACAACTTATGGAAGGTAAAACATATAAAGTTGACAAGTCTAAAGAGGGAATGTCAACAAAACCTTGGGGTGAAGTTGATAAAACAGAGTTAAGAAATAAAATCATTGAAGCTAACAATAAAAATGAATTAGTTAAAGATTGTTATATGTTAGTTGAGGATGGTTGGGAAGATGCCCCAAGTGAACATTTAAAATACCCTGTTATGTGTTTTGAGGGGGATAAATTAGTTTATAACAGATATGGTTTATCTTCTGCTCTTGCTTATGCAAAACAAGAAAAAGAAGAATCTGTTATTAATAAAATTAAGGCTATTTATAAAGAACTTGACCTTGATGATGATTCTGATGGGAAGGAGGATAAAGAAATGTCTGAAATTGAATTTTCTGCCGTTAATATTAGCGACCTTTGGGGAAAATTATATAGTGCTATGAGGCGGGAGTATTATATTAAAGGTATTTATGAACAAGATAATCAAAAGTTTGCTATTGTTTATGATGATGATACGAAACTTTATCGTCTTGACTTTTCTTTAACAGAAGAGGGTCTTATTCTTTCAGATGAAATTGTCGAAGTTAAAGAAGAATTTATAGAAACCGAAAATATGAAAAAGTTTGCAGAACCAGAAGATGTTGCACAATATCGCAAAGAAGAAAAATTAGAAGAAGAAAAAGAACCAGAGGAAGAAGATAAAGAAGAAGAAGATTCTAAAGAGGAAGAAATGGAAGAACAAAAAGAAGAAGGGTTCACAATCGAAGATTTGCAAAACCGTATATCTCAATTAGAAAAAGATATTGAGGAAAAAGATAATATAATTATGGGGCAAAACGAAGAATTAAAGACTCTTAGAGAATTTAAAGATGAAGTAGAAAAGAAAGAAAAGGCTACTGCTGTTGAATCTTTAATTGGTGAAGTTTCTGAATTTTTAGATGAAGACACAATTAAAGCTTTACGCTCTGAAGGTTTAGCTTGCGAAATGTGCGATATGGATGGTTGGAAAAATAAAGTTAAAGCGTTTTGTTTCACAGCTATTAAGAAACAACCAAAAAAGAAATCTTCTGATGTTTGGAGTTTTAGTGCTCCTAAAAATAATCAAGAAGAAAAGAAGTCTAATTCCGTTTGGGATAGAATTTAAAAAATATTTATTTATAAAGGAGAATATTAAAAATGGCTAATAATCATGGATTTATTATTGGTACTCATTGCGCTTTCTGGGATGTTGATAGTTTAAATTTAGTTGGCATTGATGCCTCACATGATATTGACAATGGCACTTTTGTTGCCCTTGGTGATATACTTAACACTACTGGCGTTATTGACGAATATGTGTTTGCGGTTTCTGCCGCAAGTGCGAGTGATTATGTGGTTGCTACTCCCCCTGTGGGATATGACTTAGAGATGCAACTCTTTGAAGACCCCCGTTATTTCTACAACAAACAGGGTCAACCTATGAGCGTTAAACATCTTCAAGTTGGTGATTGCATTGAAGTTGATGAAAACTGCTTCTCTACTGCTCCTACTACTGGCACTTCTACATACGCCGCTGTGACTTCTGGCAAACTTGTTGCTGGCACAACTGCTACCGACCCATTTAAAATCCTTGGCGAACATTCTGTCGATATTGGTGGAACTCCTGTTAAGACTTGGGTACTGATGAAGGTTAAGTAATTCAATTATATAAAAAGTTGAATTATAAATAATAAAAGAAAAGGAGAATTTTAAATATGAATCTTTCTAATGAAATTATTGCTTTTGCTAATGGCAATACTGATTTTTATGTTGCGTTTGCCGATTATCATAATCATAAAGCCGCTGAAGAATGGGGTAAAGTTTTTGGGTCTTATGACAAGAATGTTTCCCTTTCTGAAAAGGCTGAAAAAGTGAAGAACGCTTTCTTTGCTGAAGTGGAGCGTCTTTCAAATTGCCCTCGTACAGAAAATAATAGTGATGCTTGGATGGCGAATCCTGTTGTTCGTTGGGCTTATTTCGCCATTATAAATGCGGCTGTTAATGTGGTTCTTCCTGCTTATGTGTCTGCCACATTTGCCCCATTTGTGGATTTTCGCACTATCGGTTATGCTGATGTTGTGAATCTTAAAATCCCTCCCAAAACCCTGTATACTGTTTCTCGTGGTGCTCGTGGTGAGCGTACTTCTTTCCGTCAGAAGAAATATGCTGGTAACATTCAAGTTGCTCCTATTGAGCATATTGTGACCACTTATGTGGACATGGCTCGTGTTTTAGCTGGTAAAGACGATTTAGCCGAAGCTGTTCGTGCTATTGTTATTTCCATTGAATTAGATATGAACGCTGAAATCATCGGCGCTCTTACTGCTGGTTTAGGTTCATTATCTTATCCTTCACAGTTTGTTGAAAGTGGTGCTTTTGATGCTAAGAAATTAGTGCAACTTGCCCAGCGTGTGCAAGCCTATAATGGCATGGCGAAACCTATTATTATGGGTACTGCTTCTGCCCTTATGAATGTTCTTCCAGATTCTACACAGGGTTATCGTATGGTGGTTGATGGCAAAGAGGGAACTGTTTCTTACATTAAGAACTTCTATGGCTTTGACCTCTTTGAACTTCCACAAGCCCCTACTGGCGTGAATTATGGCATGGCTTTAAGCGACAATATTCTTTATGTTATTAGTCCTGCTGTTGCCAAGGCTATTGTTGGTGTTATGTCTACTACATTAACTAATAGCAATGAATTTTATGATAATGCTGACATTTCCCAGAACTTTACTATGCGTAAAGGCTACAACTTCCAGTTTGTTGGAGCGGCTTGGGCTGGTCAGTATACTGTTTCTGAATAATTTATAATTATTAGGGGGGCTATTTATTTAGCCCCCAATTTTAAAAATAGAAAATAAGGAGAAAAAGGATAAAATGGGTATTGAAAAAAATAAAGAAGTAGAAACAACTGAAAAACAAGTTAAATCTAAAACACCAAAAGTCGATAAAGAAAAAGAAGAATTAAAAAATATAATTGAGAAACAAGAACAAAGAATTAAAGAGCAAGATAATCAGTTGTTAGAAATTAAACAACAATTAGATTTACTTTTAAAAGGTTCTTTAATAAATTCATATAAAGAAGATAAGAAAACAAAAAGAACCATTAAATTTGTTAATATGACTTCTGGTGGGTTTACTATTCGTGGAAATCGTCTTTATCATTTAGATAAGCAATTTGATTCAATTTCTTTTTCTGAAAGTGAAGCTAAGACGATTATTGCTAATATGCCACAGTCGATTGCGAATGGATTTTTATATATAGCAGATAAAGATTTTGTGGAAGAATGTGAACTTGATGGGGTATATGAAACCCTTATTGATGAAAAGACATTAAGGAATTTATTAAATAACGATTCTTCAGAAGTTTGTAATATATATAAAAATGCTTCAGATGAACAAAAGAAAATCATTGTTGATATGATAATTAATAAAAAGATAAATAAAGAACCAGTTGATGCCAATATTTTAGTTGAACTCGGTAATTTATGTGGACAAAAACTTATAGATATTGAACCTCTTGATGAGGAGTGATAGAATGACTTCATTCGATGATATTATTGATTTAGCTTTAATAACTGTCAATGATTATCGTTTAACGAAATTATTTAATAAAGATGAAAATTCTTTTAGAACATATTGTGATGGGTTTTTAATTTCTGCTATACCAGATTTCCCAGAGTGTAGGCAATCTTTAGATTATAATTTAGAACAAAGGAAATTTAGTTCTGATTTAACTTCAATAGAAAAATCTATTCTTGCAAATTTGTGGATAATTAAATGGTATTTAAGAGATAATCAAACATATGCTTTGTATAGGCAACATTTACAAGCCGCAAGTTCTTTTAAGAATCATAGTGAATCACAAAATCTTAAAGAAAATTCAGCTTATTTAGATAAGCTTAGAGAAGAATTAGATAGGCAAAAAGTTTCGTATCAATTAAGTGCTTTTTTTTCTGATAATGTTTTATAAATAGGGGGTATTAAAATGAAAGAAAAAGAAATATCTTCTATTTATAAAATTTTAGTTCTCTATGAAAAAATTAACGATTCTGAAGAAAATGCTAACAGTTATTTAAATTATATAGATAGATTATATGTTTATTGGGTTGGTGCTGATGAAAAAGAAATATATGAAATATTAAAGGGCTTATGGAAACTCGGAAAAGAAGCTGGACATAAAAGGGTTAAAGCTATGGTATTTCATATGATTGATATTATTAAAAAAAGAGGATAAATAAAAATGTTAAGATTTTTTAATAATATAATAAATAATGAAATAGACACTAATCCAGATGGGATGTATAGGGATTTACAACAAGAATTTATAAATATGCAATGGGATAATACTACTGCACTTTATACTGTTCAAGAACAAGAAGATATAGGAACTAATAAATATAATGATTTAGATGTATGGTTAGTACCAACTGTTGCTGATACATCAACTGGTATGAAAGATGTTAGAGACTTTAATAAACTTATATTCAAAGACATTAATCATAAAGTAAAAAGAGGATTAATGTATAAATTTGACAATTGTTACTGGATTGTTCATAGTTATAGTGAATATGATGGTGTTGTTCAAGATTGTGGTATAAGAAGGTGCAATAATACACTTAAAATTGTTGACCCTTTAAATGGTTCAATATTTTCTATCCCTTGTGTAGTCGATTATGACATGGCGGCATCAACTGTAAAAGTAACAAAGTATATTTTAACACCAAATAACCATGCGGTCATAATGGTTCAAGGAAATGAAGATACATTAAGACTTTTTAAAACAAATTCAAGATTTATTCTTTCTGGTAGACCATTTAAATTATATGGTTATCAAAATGCAGTAGAGTTTGATTTAGATGCACCATCTACTTTATTATATTTAGATTTATATTTAGATGAAATAATGGATGGTGATAATTTAGAAATTGGTTTAGCAGACAATGGGGTTTATGATTATTCTATTTCTATAAATTCACAAGATTTAACTTTATTGAATAATGCAATAGGAACTTTATCTGCTAATGTTTTATTAAATGGTATAGAAGTTAATAGAGATATTATCTGGTCTTCAAATAATAAAGATATTGTTGAAATAGATGAAAGTGGGAATTATACAGTTCATGGTGAAATTGGTGATTCTACTACAATTAAAGCTACACTTAATGGAAATTTGAATGTTTTTAGTTTAATAAATATTTCAATAGGCGATACTTTACAAGCTATAGATATTATATTAGAACCAGAATTTAATATTATTCGTCAATATGAATCTATTAAATTTAAAGTTAATGTTTATTATAATGGTGAATTATTAGAAGATGATTTAATACATACATCAGTTACACATGATGGTATTTTAAACATAACATCTTTAACAGATAATTATTATATAGTAACTTCTACAGGAATTTCTAATGAAGAACAGATATTGTTGATTAACGCATCAAGTCAAGATTTATATTTTGATAAAAGTGTGGCTATAAATGTTAATGCAGTAAGTATGTTAGGATAAAAGGTGTAAAATATGTTTAATTCATTATCTCGTTTGCCAACAGCCCCTTATAAAATACTTGAATTTTTAGCATTAAAAAATGAAAATATATGGAAGATGATTAAATATAATAGTTATGATGCTCTTTCACATGAAAATCTTACTATGTCGGAAAAATTATCATATATTTGGAAGACAGGAAAACAAGAAGATTATAGTGTCTTTTTAACAAATATAATTGGGGATGCAATTTGTGAAGAAAAATGCGTGTTAAAATGCTATGACTATTATATAAATGCTGATAATTTATATATTGCCACTCCTGTATTTGCGTTTGACTTTTTATATGGCGTAACAATGGCATTAGTTGAAAAAGATGGTGTGCCTGTCAATCGTGGGGATTTATTTATACATGAAATATTATCAACACTTAATGGCGTTGAAATAGATGGTATTGGAAAATTAATGTTTAACAAAAATCAAACACGATATGATTTTGCCAGAAGTGTTATTGCAGACAGCAAAAAATTTACAGGAGTACAAATATATATGAGTACAAATATGGGGGATTCTGGGAGTGGCATAAGTTGTGTCGATTGATATTGATTTTTATAAAAATACTTATTTTACTTTTGATGAATGTGTGCCATATAATTTAAAATGTGGCGAAACAATTTATTTATCGCCTGTATTTTTAAAAGATTATATGCTTTTTATTACAAGTTATGGTATATTAGATATTGATAAAAATTCTGTGAATGATGCTGAAATCATATCAATGCCATACTTAAAATTTTTAGTAAAAAAAGTTTTTCCATATTCAAAAGAATCAATACAACAATTTGTAAATATTTGTATTTTATGTATGGGACTTGTTAAGCCACAAATAAAAATGAATGATTTAAATAAATTTATTCTTTATGATGCTGAAGATGGTAAAAATATAAGTATTACACAAAAAGAATTTGAAGAAATAAAAAAAATAATTTTATATCAAAATCTTTTGAATTATGATGATGATTATATTAACCCAGAACTTAAAGAAAGTATGGAAGAACTTGATAGATTAAGAAACAAGAATTTAGAACCACCATCATTAGAAAGAAGAATGGCGATAATAACTTCTCATTGTGGACTAAATAAAAAAGAACAATTAAAAATGACAATTAGAAGTCATTCTTTATTATTCCAAGAAGTAAGCAAGGAAGTTGAATATATGTGTTCCAAACCTATTGCTATTTATGGTGGTAAATCTGAAGTTATTAATTGGATATTTGATAAGAAAAAAGGAAAATTTGATGATTATATTACTTCTAAAGAATCATACAATATAAGTATGGGTGGGGATGGTAATGTAATTAAGACAAATAATATAAATAAAGATTTAATTTCTCAATATGAAAAATTTCAAGGAGGATAAGAAATTATGGCTCAAAATCAATTTTTAGCTGGCGTTGGTCGTGCTTTATTATTTGATGGGGATAATTTAATTGGTGTTGCTAAGACCTTAACAGAATCAACTTTTAACTTTAGTATTTCAAGCGAAGAAATTCGTGGTGGTCAAGGTAATGCTTTATTTGGTAAGTATTTCCATGATAGTAATTTAGCTATTACTTTAACCGATGCTATGTTTAAACTTGAATATCTTGCCGCTAATCTTGGTGTAGATATTTCTATGGGTGGTCTTGCTGTTTATGAATCTCCTGCGGCTGGTGAAGTTGCTGGTGCTGGCGGTGCTATTACTTTAACTACTGTTCCTGTGGCTGTTAATGGTTCGCTTTTAGCTTGGTATAAGAAACCATCCGAAACTTATTGGAATGTTGGCACAATCAATAAATCTGGGGAGACTTATACGATTGTACCAGATGGTGGTTCACAAAATGATGTTTATTGTGTGAAATATTTCTATCAGAATGAAAATGCTCGTAGTATTCTTATTAATACACAATATGTTCCTAAGACTTTACATTTAGTCATTATGAACGATTTATTTTCTGGTGATACTGCCGATATTGGTTCTGCTACTCGTTATGGTCGTATTATTACCGATATTCCAAGTTTCCAGCTTGAGGGTAATCAAGACCTTAACTTAACTGCTACTTCTGCCGCTACTATTTCACTTACTGGTAATGCCCTTGGTGTTGAATCTGGTATTTCTTGTGAAGAATCACCATATTATGGCACAATGACAGAAGAAATTTTTGGTACTTCATGGAAAGATGATGTTATTGCTCTTGCTATTGAAAATAGTGATTTAGAATTAGAAGCCGCTGAAACTGAAAAGCTTATTGTTCGTGTTGTGTATGGTGGCTCTGTTGCTTCACAACGTAAAGATAATAGCAACTTTACTTTTGCTGTTGAAAGTGGTGCTTCTGCTACAGTTAGTAATGCTTCTGGTTCTGAGGGCATTGTTACTGCTTCTTCTAATGGCACTACAATTATTTCCGCTACCCTTAAAAATAGAACAGATATTGTTGCTTATGCAACAGTTGTCGTTGGTTCTTAATTAGTTAGGATAAAGGGAAGGTAAGGCATATTTTTATACCTTCCTTCCCTTATTTTTTATTGAAATGTGTAAATATAGACAAGAAAATCATTGTAAAAAAACAGGGGATATATGCCCTTGGGTACAATGGTGTGGTAAAATAAATGCCTATAAAGAAAGACCGGGTATGATAGAATATTGCAAATTTTTAAAAGAAGATTTAGAACCAGTCCCAGATGGATATTATAAAGTCGAATTTGAAAGACATGGGTATTTATATATCATTTTTAAAAATGATGTTATTAAAGTAAAAAATCCATTTGATGATATTCCAAAATTTGTAAAAGTTAAATGTAATAAATCGGTCTATAAATTAAGTAAGTAGAGGAAGTGTGAATAATGCCAGATTTAGAGGAAAGGGTAAGTGGTATGGAAACAAGACTTACACGAATCGAAACAGAGATTCCTCACCTTAAAGAAAGTTTAGATAGGAATACACGCAGTAATGAAAAAATGACAGAAGTTTTAAATAGTTTAGAAAAAACTATGGAGAACATTAATTTTACTACAAAAACACAAGAAAAAGAAATAAAAGAAAATAAAGAAGAAATTGAAACTGTTAAATCTAAGGTTGAGGTATTGGAAGAAAAGACCAAGTTTGATATTTCTGAATGGATAAAGAAAAATTGGCCTTGGATTTTAATAACTGCTACTTTAGGTATAGGATGGGCAACTAATTATTTAAAGGTTTAATTTATGAGGGGGAAAAATAATGTCTAATAAAATGTCTTGTGGTGGTTTCCAAATAGATGGGACTACTTTGGTTGAACAAAATGGTATTCTTAAAGCTACTGCAACTGGATTGCCAGATGCTTCAAAAGCTAATAATGGACAAGGTTTAATTGTTGATGATGGTGAATTTGTGATTGGTAATTTACCACAAGGTTTGCCGACAGTTACAATTGATGATGCTGGAAGCACCCTTTATGTTGATGCTGAAGGTAAATGGGCAGTTAAAGCCCCATAAAATAAAGTTAGTTAAATTAAATAAAAGAGGATAAATAAATGAAGGAATTAAAAGGATTAAAAGATAAATATTCTGAAAATTTTGATATAGAAATTAAACAATATTTAACATTATCGCAAATTCAAGAAATAATAAATGCAGTTTTACAAGTAGAAACTTTTGAAGAAAGAGAAAATATTATTGATTATTTCTTATTAGTTTTTATGACTAATATAGAAAAAGAAGAAATTGATGAATTAGGCCCAGATATTTTTATTGAAAGTGGATTAATAGATGAAGTGAAAAATTCTATTAAAAATATAGATAAATTATTTGAGGGAATCGTTTATCACGAATCTACAGGAAAAGCGTTAAGGGCTATTTCAAAAGCTTTGCCTACTTATTTTGAAGAGATGAAGAAGAATGGCGTTTTTAACTGATGCTGAATTAAGAAATGCAATAGAGGGTGGATTGACTGTAGCTATTAAAAGTACAGTTGATGCTATTCATAGTAAAAATGAAGAAGAAATTGAACAAATAGTATATAACTATCCCCCAACTTGGTATGGAAGAACAGGAAATTTTAAAGATGCTTGGGAAACACAAGTTGGTGGATTAGAGGGCGAAATGTACTTTGATGAAGGAGAAATTTCTACTGGAAGTAAGGACGATGGTGTTCACGTTTCTGTTATTACTGGCGCTTCTATGGCGGCTGTTATGCCAGAAGTTATTTATCAATGGGGGCAAGGATGTATACTAAGACCAACAGGAAGAGATGCTTGGTCTGCATTAGATAGTTATTTAACCAATACACAAATGCGTTCTTTATTTGAAGCTGGTCTTAACGCATCTGGTCTTCCTTGGAAAAGAAGTACAGGGGCAATTACTGTTACTAAAACGAAATAAAATAATTTAAATGGATTGAAAGCGAAATAAAATGAAAAAAAATGATGTTATATTAGGATTAGATGCTTCTTCGGCATCTACTGGATTTAGCATTTTTGATAATAAGGGGCTTGCGGCATATGGTCTTATTAAACCAGATGGAATAGATTGGAGAGAAAGATTAGTGCATCAAGCCCCAAAATTAAAAGAAATAATAGAAAAATATCATCCAACAAAAATTGTGATGGAAGATGTTCCTTTAAATGGAAAAGGTGGCTTAAAAATTTTAGTTGTTCTTGGGGCGGTGCAAGGAATGATTTTGGGGCTTGCTTCATCTTATGGTATACCCATACAATTTGTTACTCCTAATGAATGGAGAAGTAAAGTTGGTCTTTTTACTGGGAAAAGGGATGAAACAAAAAGGGACGAAATGAAAAAGAAATCTGTTGAATTTGTTAATCAAGAATTTGGGTTAAATTTAAAATGGATTTCTAAATCAAGTAAATTTAATGAGGATGATATTTCTGATTCTATTTTAATAGCGTATAGCCAAATTTTAAACACATAGAGGGTGTTTAAGCCATAATCTCAAAATAAAGGAGTGTGAGAAATGGCAAGTAGCGCATGGAAAATTAAAGTTGGTGTAGAACTTGATACAAGTGATATACAAAGTCAATTAAATAGTTTTAATGGGAAAATAGATTTAAGTGATTCAACAAGAGGCGTACAGGGATTAACTTTTGCTGGACAACAAATGATGTTAACATATCAAGCCGCCCATGCTATATTTTCTAAATCAATTGGTGCAATTTCAAGTATGGCAAATCAAGTTAAGGAATTAGATAGTGCAGTAACAGAATTTAAAAAGGTGTCTGATTTATCTGGTTCTTCACTTGATAATTATGTTAATAGTCTTGCAAATGCTGGGTCGATTGTTGCAAGAACTGGTTCTGAAATGGTAGAAGCCGCAACGCAATTTAGAAAATCTGGGTTTACAGATTCAGAATCAGCACAATTAGCTACTATAGCGGCTTGAGATACAGGCCGAATATATAGTAATATATATAAAGAATAGGGTGAACTGCTGGAAACCTAAGTCGAAAGATATGGCAATCAGCAACCAAGATTATGTTGAAATACATAATAAGGCTCAACGACTATCGAAAGCAATCAAGTTTTACTTGATAAATGTAACTAATTATATTATAATTAGAATAAGGCGTTTTAACGGATGAAGCAAGTAGAGTAGGAGGAAGTGTCTGCCTCCGAAGCGCCCTACATCTTTTTATTTAAGAAGATGATGATATAGTCTTAACTTATAAGAAATTTATAAGGATATTTAATTTGTATAAATTTATGTGGAAAACTAAAAATAATATTCCTATGAAAGAGGAAATAGCATTTTTAAAATTTGAAGAATATGGCTATACACCTTTAGAACATTATAAAAATAATATGACAAAAATATGTTGTCTTGATAAAGATGGATATAAAGTAATGATTGCCAGAACATCATTGGGAAAAGTAAAAGAATATCAAAGATTTTCTGTTACTTCAAATCCAGAGAATTATATAAACAATATGAATATATTTGGTGAAAGAAATAAATATCCATCTATAGTTTTAGATTATTTACCTTCTACAATAAAGAATCATGTAAATTTAAAATGTAAATGCGAATGTGGTAATATTTTTATATGTGATGCAAATTCTTGGAAAAGGAATGAAAAAACAAGATGTAATTATTGCAGTTCAAAGATTTCTAATATAGAAAGAGAAGTAATGTTATTTTTAAAAGAAAATAATATTACTTATATTCATCAAAAGAAATTTAAAGAATGTAAAAATAAAAGAGAATTACCATTTGATTTTTATTTACCTTATTATAATATATGTATTGAGGTAGATGGAGAACAGCATTTTTATAATACTCTTTATAGAAACGAAAAAGCTTTTGAACAAAGAAAAATAAATGATAACATAAAAGATAATTATTGTTTATCTAATAATATACAATTAATAAGACTAAGATACAATATTATAAGAAATAATAAATATAAGGAGATATTAAAAGACAAATTAAATATCCGTTAAATTGACACTTTAACGTAAAATTTTTGATGTATCAAAATGTAGCTGATACAGCAGTTTCATCACAAGAAGCTGCATCTTCTATTGTTTCACAAATTCGTGCTTATGGTGAAAGTGCTGAGTTTGCAACACATATTATAGATTCCTATAACGCAGTTGCTAATAACTTTTCTATTGGTACTAATGATATATCGAAAGCTATGGAAGTTGCTTCTGCTGGCATGGCAACTTATGGAAATAGCTTTGAACAAACTATTGGTCTTGTAACTGCTGGTACAGAAATTATGGTTGGACGTAGTTCGCAGGTAGCGAGAGGGAAACAAAAAGCCCCCTGTGTATAGTAATATGCACTAAGAACAATCCTAAACCCAGTAATCCCTAAAGCTCTTTTACCACAACATAAGGATGAAATAAGCCTCAGTGTGATGGTGCGAAAGTATTAAAAACAAAAGAGATAAGATATGGCAAAAACCTAAGTCTTGGCATTTATTTAATTTTATAATATAATGCAAATGGGTGTTTGGGTGCGAAGTTCCGAATAGGAATGTGTCAAACGACTATCCCTTTGGTGATATAAAATCACAATAGGAGTAAGGCCGCTATGTCTAAGGCGGTGGGTGAAATTCCCTTAAATTGAAATGGATTGCCCCTTGTTTTATAGGGTGAAGAAATAGTCTGCTCTCATATGAAAATATGAGGAATAATTGAAGAAGTTTAATTCAAAGGAATTATTATGAAAAAATTAACTATTGAAGAAATGCAAAGTAGAATTAATCAACATAACCCATATAATTCCATTATATTGAACGATAATGTTCATCATACTAAAGTTTTATGTGGGAAATGTAATGAAGAATATCAAACAACTTTTCATACTTTATTGAAAAGTAAATTTACTGTTTGCTCAAATTGTGTTAGACAATTACAAAATACTAAGTTAGCAAATATAGAGGATATTAAACAAGAAATTATATCTTATGGTTTTACACCGTTATTTAATGAATACAAAGGTTGTCATAGTTTATTTTGTGTACAAGATATAAATGGATATAAAGGCACATTAAGTTTAGTATCTATGAGACGTGGTGCTAATATTTCTTATTTTGCTAAATATAATATTTATGCTTTAGATAATTTACGAAAATATTGTATAGACAATGGAATAAATTGCTCTATCCCAAATCAAGAATATAAAGGTTGGGATTCGTTAATAAAAATTATTTGTTCTTGCGGGAAGGAATATGAGACTACTGTAACTCATTTTGTGCATGATAATCAGCACCAATGTTTAGATTGTAGTGGAAGCAAATCTTCTAATGAAAAGATAATAGAAGAATGGTTTAATTTATATAATATCTCATTTATTCCACAATACAAATTTAAAGATTGTGTATACTATAAAGCATTGCCATTTGATTTTTATTTACCTCAATATAATTGTTGTATAGAAATTGATGGAGAGGGACATGAAAAACCTACAAGATTTAATGGTATAGATAAAGATAAAGCACAATTATTATTTAAGCAAACAAAAATTAGAGACAATATTAAAACAAATTATTGTAAAAATCATAATATTAATTTAATAAGAATTAATTATCATGATATACAAAACAAAAATTATAAAAATATTTTATCTTCAATTATTCATTAAGGTGTGACGAACCTTAGTAAACATTATGGCTTAATACTATTGCGGCGAATATAGTTGCCAACCGTGAAGCTTTAAAAAATTTTGGTATAGAAGTTGAAACATCAAGTGGGCAATTGCGTTCTACTTATGATGTTTTATCAGATTTAAGTAAAATATGGGATAAATTAGATGATACTACCAAGGTTACACTTGGTACAATGTTAGCTGGTAAAAACCAATATAAAGTTTTAGCTTCAGTTATGTCTAACTTTGCAACAGCTACCAATGCTACTGCAACTGCTTTAGATTCCGCTGGTTCTGCCGCAAAAGAAAATGAAAGATATATGGAATCTATAGAAGCAAAGGTTACTGCTGTTTCAGCCGCTTTCCAACAAATGGCAACGGCTGTTGTAGATAGTGATGTTGCTAAAGGTGTTTTAGACATAGTTAAAGCATTTGCAGAATTTGGTTCTACAGGCGTTGGTTCTGCAATTACACAGATACTTCTTTTAAGTGGTGTTTCTTGGGGTGGATTACAATTATTAGGTCAAAGTATTCTTCCCGGAATAATTAATTCTTTTAAACTTCTTTCTGGCGTAAGTTTAAGTGCTTTAGCCGCAGAAACAGGTGTATCTACTTTAGCTATAGCTTTAAGTGCTTCATTACCTTATATATTGGCTGTGACAGCCGCTATTGTTGGGTTAGTTTCAGCCATTAAAGCGATTAAATCTGCTTATGATGAAGCAAATCCCTCTGTTGAATCTGCTTATAGTAAAATGGAAGAAGCAAATAATACTCTTCAAGAAGTAGAAGAAAAATATGAAGAAGCTAAAGATAAACTTGAAGAATTAAATACGACACCTTATGAAGCAAGAACAGAAGATATACAAGAAGAAATAGAAAAATTACAAGAATTAGTAAGTTATTATGAGCAAATTGCAGAGCTTAGAAAACAAGATGCACAAGAAGCCGCCGCTAAATATAGTAGAGCGGTTGAAAAAGAGGGTTTAAAAACTGGAAAATATGAAATTTATGGTTCTAATGAAACCCCAGAAGCAACTGCAAGTAGTTTAGAAGCGGCAGTTTATTATGCATCGAAATTAGCGGCTGGAACTGGTCTTGAAGTTGATTTTTCTAATATGGAAAACGCTGTGACCCAATTAGAAAAAGTAGGCGTATATATAAGAGAACAAGTTATAACTATTGAAGATTTTGGTAATCAAGTTTCTTCTCTTTCACAATATTTAAATACAGAAGATATTGCTGTTTTAAAAAATGCTACTAATCTTGAAATTTTAGGGAAAGAATATAAAAGATTAACTTCTTTAGGTGAAGAATATATTAATTCTCTTAAATTACAAGATTTTAATAGTTTAACAGATTCTCAAAAAATATTGTTAACCCAATGGGATTCGATGGTTTTTTCTTATGAATCACTAATAGGAACATTTGCAGAATCTAAAGGTGTAACAGTTGAACAGGCAGAAGCATGGTTAGAAGCCGCTGGTGCATTAGGCGAATATGCACAAAATCTTCTTTCCGCTAAAACAGCTTATGAACAGTTTAAACAATCAATGGAACAATCTGGGGACTATGATGATAGTTTTAAAGGATTAGTTTCTGTATTTGGCGAATTAAATGGTGAATGGGAAAAAGGGCAGACTGGTTCAAGGGCGTTTTTAACTGCTTTAGAATTATTAACTGGTCAATCACTTGATTCATCTGAAGCTACAGATTATTTAAATGAACATTTAGAAATTCTTAATTTGTTATTTGGTGATGCCGAAAGTGGCGGCTCTGGTTTAATTAAAGCTATTCAAGAATTACAAGATGGAACTGATGATTTAGGGGCTTCAATAGTTGAAAATGTAGATGGTAGTTTATCTCTTAGTATTACTGATTTTAAAGCATTAGCAGATAATTTAGGAATATCAGAGGGTGCATTATATTCATTAACACAAGCACTTAAAGTAATGGGTGTTAATTTTAAATATAATACTTCTGATATGATAGATAGAATAAATGAGCTTGGTGAAGGAATAGTTGAATTTGGTGATGGTACAGAGGGGACTACAGTTCATTTTGATAAATTTGTTGCACAAGCAAAAGCCGCTGGTAGGTCAACAGATGAAATTCTTCAAATAGCAGAGGTTTTACAAGAAACTTCTGGAATTAATTTAATGGGGCTTGATGATGGATTAGCTTTATTAGGAACTAATTCAGACGATGGTGCTGAAGCCGCTGGAGATTTAGCTGGGAATTTAGAAAATGTTGCTGGTGCTTCTTCTGGTATTTCTGAAACTTCTTCTGCTGTAAGTGATTTAGCTGGGAATTTAGGAAATGCCGCAAGTTCATCTACTATTTTATATTCTAATCTTTCTGCTCTTTCTGGTTTAAAATTCCCATCTTTATTTGGTAATGCAAAAGGTACTGATTATGCCCAAGAGGGTGATTCTTTAGTTAATGAAGAAGGCCCGGAAATTATTCAAAGTGGTGATAAGGCTTATATTGCTGGTGGTGGTATGCCAACAATTACGCACTTACATCGTGGTGATAAAGTTTTTACAGCGGAAGAAACCAAAGATATATTAAATGGGCAAACTATAGATTCTATTCAAGCCCATGCTAATGGTTCTAAGATTTCAAAATCATCAGTTGGTATAGTTGGTGCTACCACTACAATTTCTAAAAATACATTAGACAAACTTTCACAGAAATCAGTAACTAAAGGTTCATTATCATCATCTGGTGGTTCTTCTGCGTCTTCAGCATCTTCTTCCGCTTCTACCGCTAAAGAAGAATTTGACGCATGGCTTAAAGCAAAGAAACACGCTTTAGCTATGGATGAAATTACAGAAAAAGAATATTATGAAGAATTGGAGAAAATGAATGAAAAATATTTCAAAGATTCTGAAGAATATCAAGATGAATATTGGAAATACCAAGAAGAAGTTTATAAATGGAGAAAAAGTCAGTTAGAAGAAGAAAATAAACTTCTTGAAAAACAAATAGATTTAGAAAAGGCTTTAGGGGAATTAGCTAAAGCTAAAGAACAAAGAATCCTTGTTTATAAAGATGGAAAATTCCAATATGTTCAAGACTTAGATGCAATTAATGAGGCACAAAGGACTGTTTCTCAATTACAATCAGAACTTGGGTATGCGTCTGGTACAACAAGTGCTTCTTCTGGTATTCATTTAGTTGGTGAAAATGGGCCAGAATTAAGAGTTCTTAATGGTGGGGACGGAATTATTCCTGCTGATGCTACAAAAAATCTTTTAAGCTTGGCACAGATGAATACATCCAAATTAGCTGGTAATTTAGGTAAAGCTATGCAAGTTCTTTATTCCTTTAATATAGATAATTTATCTTTGCCAGATGTTAAAGATGCGGCTGGTTTCTTTGAGGGGTTAAAGAATTATGCTTATCAATATAGTTATGCACAATAATAGGGGAAAATAATATGAATATTTTTGATGAAATTATTGGTGCAATTAATGTTATAGTATCTAAAAGAATGGAAAATATATCTTCTTTTGGATTCTGTAGTGTAACCGAAGTAAATGATAAAAATTGTAAAGTAATGTATAATGGTAATGAATATATTTTGCCATTTTATGGGAATACGCCTGTGATAAATAATAAATATCCAATATTTATACCAAATAGTAATTTATCACAGGCATTTATTATAGGTTAAGGGGGCATTATATGGCATTAACAAGACCTATTTTATATTCTACTGTTGCCTTTGATGCTTTCAAAGAACATACTTTTAGTTTTAATGTTATTGGTGGCGACCAAGTAGTAAGAAATAAATTAACTATAATAAGACAATCTGATGGTATAGAAATTTATAGTGGTATTCAAGAAACATTTTCTTATGTTCATACTTTACCCGCTGGCTCTTTGGCTTTAGACCCAAATGAAAATCCAAATGGAAAAGCCTATAATGCTTATATACAAACAGAAAATAGTAATGGTGAAAGTTCTGCAAATTCAAATATTATTCAGTTTTATTGTTTTACTACACCATCTTTTGAATTTATTGATTTTCCAACTATTGTAGAAAATCAAAGTTTCGATTTTACAGTTTTCTATTCCCAATTAGAATCAGAAAGTTTAAATAGTTATAAATTTGATTTATATGATGTACAGGGCAACATAGTTGCTACAAGTGGAACATTATATACGGCAAATCCATCTGGTACGGTAAATGTATCATATAGATTTGATGGATTTTCAAATAATACTACTTATTATATAAAAGCGACAGGAATAACTACACAAGGTACACAAATTTCTACAAATTTATTATCTTTCTTTGTTCAATATGTTCCACCAACATCTTATTCTATTGTAGAATTAAACAATAATTGTGATGGTGGTTATATAACTGTTAAATCAAATTTAGCTTCTATAGAGGGCGAATCTTATCCAGAAACGCCAACTTATGTTGATGATAATACTGCGATTGATTTAACTGGTAATGGTAATTATGTTTCATGGGATAATCATTTTTCTATTGATGGAGATTTTACTGCTTCTTTATGGGGGCATGATTTTAATAATAATACTACTATTATTACAATGAAAAATGAAACAGAAGGAAATATTTTAACAGTTAATTATATAGAAGAAGAAAATAATATGTATTATGTAGAATTATTAGTAAAAGAAAATAATATTACTTATTATATTTATTCTGATTCCGTTTATGTTTTATCTGGCGATAATTTACAAGTTTGGATAAAAAGAATTGGGAATTTTTATAAAATAGAATTATTTAATTCTGTTGTAAGAATACCATAAAATTAAATTCTGTAACACAAGGAATATTAAGGTTAAATATTTTAAGTTAAGAATTTATTTAACGCCTGTATATTTTTTATACAGGCGTTAAATTTAAAAAGGAGAATGAAAGATGTTTTTTATATGTGGATATGATTTTTACAAAGATGAAAATACTTTAAATCCTTCTCCATTAAAAGTAGCAAAATATGATTTAGTGCAATTAGAAAATGGTATATTTTCACATTGGTATATAACATCAGATGGGAATGTGCCATATAATCCAAATCCACCAACTGGTTGGGATTTTCTAACTATTATGGATGCAAATTTTAATGGTAATATAGAAGCTGGTAATGTTAGTTATATTTCTGACCATATTGATGGAATAAAAATTAAAAGAAGAAATATAAATGATTTTAATTGGATAACATTAAAATATGTTCCATTTGAAGAATTATTTGAAAGTTTAGAATTTGTTTTTAATGATAATTTAGCACAAAATGGTATTGAATATGAATATGGATTTTTCCCAATAATTGATGGGGTAGAGGGTAATTATATAAGTAATACAGTATTATCACAATTTAAAGGTGTATTTATTTGTGACATGAATACAATTTATAAATTTGATAAAGGTGTAGAATATGGCGACCTTGAACAAGTACAAAAAATTGGGGTTTTTGAGCCATTTGGAAGAAAATATCCAGTTGTTGTTACTAATGGTTTAATTAACTATGCTAAAAGTTCTCTTAAAGGCAAAATATTAAATGATGATTTTAATGAAACTAAACAAATAAATAGAAAGAAAATAGTAGAAAAAAGAGAAAATATATTAAAATTCTTTAATAATAAAAAAGCAAAGATATTAAAAGATTGGAATGGGAATTACTTTTTAATGATGATTGTTGATTCACCTAAAGTTTCGTTTTCTAATAATTATGGAATGGGCATTAATACAATTAGTGCTTCATGGGTAGAAATTGGTGATGCTGATAGTCAACAAGACTTATATCAAAGTGGTCTTGTCTCGGAGGCAGAATAAAGATGAATGAATTAACTGCTTCACAATACAGAGTTGTTAATCAAAAAATTAGAAATAAATTTATAAAAATAAATTTACTTAATTTTAACTATTCTGTTGTTGATACATTAGAGGGCAATGCTATTGAGGGGTCAATAAATATAAATGCCAGTAGTGATATGAGAAGAACTTGCAATATTTCTTTAGTTCTTACTGATTCTACTTTTAATGTAGAAACTGGTGGTAAAATATGGTTAGATAAATATATTCAAATATTTGTAGGGATAGAAGATTTATTAACTTCAGAAATTTCTTGGACTAATATGGGGATATTTTTAATTAATAAACCTACATATAACTATGATTCTTCTACTAAAAGAATGTCATTTGAGGGTATTGATTTAATGGCTAAAATGACAGGAGTAAGAAATGGTTATATAATGGGCATTAATAATGAGGGATTTACTTTAATTCCTGTTGGAAGTAATGTAAGAAATTCTATTATAGCAGTTTTACAAGAATGTGGATTTAATAATTATGTTGTTTCCGAGTGTTTAAATGTCGATGGGGTTATTCAGAATGTTCCATATGATATGAAATTTGAACAAGGTTCTACATGGTATAATGTATTAACTGCATTAAGGGATATATTGCCTAATTATCAAATATATTTTGATATAGATGGGGTATTTAGATATGAAAAAATACCTTATACAGTTGAAGACCCAGTAATGATTGATGAAGAAATTTGGAAAAACAATGTTATTTCAGAAAATACAGAGATTGATTTTGAAAGTGTAAAAAATGTTGTTGAAATATTTGGTAGAGTACATGACGTAGAAGCTTATAGTGGTTCAGATATTACAAGTGTAATAAGTAGATATGTAGGCGTAACTTGGACTGGTGTAGAAACAATTTCCGAATTTGATATGTTTGCATTTTCTGTCCCTATTGATATGGATTATGATGATGGAATTGTTATATCATTTACTGGAAGTCATAACTTAGTAAATTATAGTGGGCAACCTATTACTAAATTAGAAAAAGATAGATATTATGTTATTTCTTATCAATCGGATGGTACATTTTTATTTTTAGGTGGGAATCAAGCTTATGCTATTTGGAAAGACGAAAATCCTGTAAGTCCATTCTATATAGGGGGAGATATGGGGGAAATAAATATTCCTTTATATGGTGGTGAATATGATAATATTCTTTCTGATGATTTAGCTTTAGAAAGGGCTAAGTATGAAATATATAAAAGATGTAGATTAAATGATGCAATAACATTAACGACAGTCCCTATTTATTGGGCAGATGTTAATTGGAAAATTTCATATACCCCATTTAATTCAGATGATGTTCCACAACAATATATGATACAATCCATATCAACACCTTTATCTGTTGGTGCAACACAAACAATTAAATTAATTAAATTTTATCCTTTTTATCCAATCGTTTAATTTAGGGGGAATAAAATGAGTAATACATATTCCGATTTAACTTTTACTTCATTCCCAGATGAAATACAAACATTTGTTACTATGTTAAATATGGTTGTTTCTGATGGTAATGCTGTAACTGGTTATCAAGAAGCTATGCGTAATGGAGATTATGCGTCAGCACAGCAATATTTTAATCAAATTACTAATGGTTCACAAAAAATATTAGATGCAGAAAAAATAAATACTTTAATGCAAACTTGTGTTGCTATACAAAGATTTTATTCAACAGATATAGAACCTTATTTAAATACAAAACAAACTGAATGGGAAGGAATTATAAATCGTTTTAGCTATTTAGGTGATTATTCCCTTACAGTAAATTATAAAAAGAATAATTTTGTTACTTCAAATGTTAATGGTTATCCACAATTATTTTTATGTATAAATGATGCTCCTGCTGGAACAACTGTTACAAATACTAATTATTGGCAACCTTTAACTTTAAGAGGGGAACAAGGGGCTTCTGGTGCTACCTTAACATTTAGATATACTTGGGATTCAACACAAACTTATTATGTGCAAGATGTTGTTGTTTATAATAATATTATTTGGGTAGCTAAAGCCCAAAGCACAAATCAAACACCAAATATTTCTTCTTCTTATTGGGATTTATTATATACTGTTTCACAAGATACTTACCCATTTTCATCTACCACACCTACTGTTACTACAGTTGGCGATTTATGGTTTGAAATTATACAATAAGGTAAAATTATAAAATGGAAAAATTTCAAGATATAAATACAGAAGATGTCATTTTTAAAAATGACTTTTCTTTCAAATTTAAAAATGGGGATTTAAATGGGGCATTTGATATTTTAGAAGATAATCCACAATTAGATTCTAAGTCTTTTGTCGCAGAAGTAATAAATTTTATATCAAATACCTTATATTCTATAGAAGAAGATTATTATTCAAATACAGATGAATATTTAGATGATTTATCAGACAAGTTTCAATTAGTTATAGATAATTATAGATATATTGGAAGTTGGGATTCTTCTGTTACTTATAGAATTTATAATATCGTTACTAATTCTAATAAATATTATATGTATATAAATCCTGTTCCAACTTCTGGCAATTCTTTATCGAATACTTATTATTGGATGGAGTTTAATTTAAAAGGTCAAAATGGTGCTGATGGGATTGGCATTGATTTTAAAGGTACTTGGGATTCATCTGTTACTTATAATTCATTAGATGGTGTTTATTATAATGGGGGGATTTGGTGTTCTAAAGCAACAAATACAAATCAAGCCCCATCAATTTCAAGTTCTTATTGGGAAAATGTAGTTACATTTCTTCAAGCCCAAATTATGTCTGGTTCTTCTGAACCTACTAATAAATACAATGGGCTAATATGGATAGAAATATTATCTTAATATGTTAGGAGATAAATATGGCACAAAATTATAAAATTAGATTAAAAAGATGGAATGGTGTAGATTTTGACACTTTGAATCTTTCTTCAGAAAATATTTTAATGAACTCTGGTACAAATGTTGAAACTGCCATAAATAATAAACCATCAATAAATGATAGTTCTTCAACTTCATCTAATGTATGGAGCGCACAGAAAACACAAAATGAAGTTAATGGGGTTAAGCCTATAATTGCTTCTGTTACTTTATCTGCTACATGGAGTGGAGCTGGGCCTTATACACAAGTAATAACTATAACAGGACAAACAATTACAAATAAAACAAAAGTTGATATTCAGCCAGATTCTACTGTTATTACTGCCATGATGAATAATGGTATATATGGTCTTTATGTTGAAAATAATAATGGGACACTAACTGTTTATTCTGTTGGTGGAAAAACAAATGCTTCACTTACTATTCAAGTTTCACTTGTTGAGGTACAATAATTATGAGTATTTTAGGGAATCCAATTATAGTTAGTTTAAATCCTAATAAAATGATTCCTTCTTTTACTTATTCCGGTAATTATAAATTTAGATATGAAGAATTGCAGGATGGCACTTATAATTGGGAACTTGCACTTTTAAGTGGTAATAATATAAATTTAAACTTTACACAAGTAACAGATAAAATAGATATATTTATTTGTGGTTCTGGTGCTGATGGCAGTAGGGGTTATTCACCAGAGGGGTATCAACATTATGCTTATGGTGGTAATGGTGGAAATGGTGGAGAACTTAAAAACCTTTACAATATTTCTATTGCTAAGAATACAAACTATTCAGTTAAAATAGGGAATCATGGAGAATTAACAAGTATTGGCATTGGTGGGACAACTTATAGTTGTTCTTCTGGTGGTGGTAAAACTGGTGGTGCTGGTGCGGCAGTTTTAGGCAATGCTTATGGCGGCACAGCTTCAGCAGAAAATGGTAAAAATGGTGTTATAGCTTTTAGTGACGCTACTAATTCTAATAATAGAGATACTAAATTATTAGGATGGAATGGTTATAAATATGGTGCTTCTGGTGGCGGTGGTGCGGCTAAGAATAGTGGCTATTACATTGTAAGAGGAAATGGTGCTGGTGGTCTTGGTAATGTTTCTGGTACTGCTGGTGGTGGTGCTGGTGGTATGTGGGATACATATGGTGAAAATGGTAATGGCAAAAATGGTGTCGGCAACTCCGGTGGTGGAGGTGGCGGTGGTGCTTTTGACCAAAGCACTTATAGAGACTTTCCGGGTGGTACTGGTGGTTCTGGAATAATTATTATTAGAAACCATCGTTCATAAAATTTCATTTTTAAAAATGAACTTTTTTAAAAAAATAAAAAAATAGGGGAACAGTAATTTTACTGTTCCCCTATTTTTTTATTAAAATTTAATTTCTATATCTTCTTCGTTGTATTTATTTTTTAAAAAATTGTTTAGATATTCTTCTATTTCTTCCCAATTATTCATTCTAATGTAAGATGGGAAAAGTGATTTTATATTTTGATTCCAAGGTTGATTAAATAAAATATTTAAAGAATCAGTATATAAATTATGAAATCCATCATCAATTCTAATATCACCTTTAATAACGCCTTTGTCATAACACACTATTACATTATTTTTATTTAATAAATTTGAATTAAAATTTTCTAATGTTTTTCTTATTTTATATCCTAAATAATCGCTTGGGAAAGAAGCGGTAACAAGATAAACCTTATGCCCATTTTTAATAAGATTTTCTATACATTCAACTGCTTTTTTATTAATTTTAACTTCATCCCAAAATGTAAATTCTTCCATTGGTTTCCAAGGATTATTAAAATTTTTTGTATACCAATCCCAACTTTTTATATCATCTTTCTTATAATCTGTTTTATGATTATTATTTAAATTTTTAAGAAGAATTTCCCCAAAATTAGAAATTGTATCATCTATATCTATAATAATAGTCATTAGTTTATCCCTGTACTTCCAAAACCACCCCTACTTTCAGAATCAAGATGGTCTATTGTATTAATTTTAATATTATTAGGCATTTTCTTTACAATTCTAAACTGACAAATTCTATCATTAATATGAATATCTGCACTTCTTGTAGCTAAGACAGGCATCATCCATATATCATTTTCGCCACAATAAGAATTATCAATAATTCCAATACCATTTGTCTGAATGATTCCCCAATTTTTAAAAGATGAAGAACGAGGAACAATATGTGCTTCATAACCCTCTGGCAATTTGACAGAAATTCCAAGGTCAATTAAATAGAAACTTCCGCTAAATAATTTATATTCCTTTGCCGCTCGAAGGTCAATCCAGTCCCCTTTTTCTAATAAATTTATAGGAATTAAATCTTTATTATGATACATTATATCTATCTTTAAAGAATTATCTAACTGATTATTTCTTTCTGTTGAATTAAATACTTCACCCATACACATATATATATCCCTTTCTTTATTGTATATAATTATACCCTATATATGAATAGGGTATAATTATAATAATAATTTAAAGTTTCATTTTACCAGCTTTGGTATTATATTCTGATACTTCTATTTCTACATCAATATTTCTTTGAAATCTTGATGGGAATTTTTTGTTTTCTTCGTATCTTTTATAATTTACGACAGGAGTTTTTTTCTTTATATTTGCTTTACCACATTTTGGGTCTGTCATTTTATAATCCTTTTTTATTGATAATGGTCATTATCATCCATAACACGACAATAATTTGTTTCAAATTCATCTCTTTGCATAAAAACTATATTGTTTCTATCTGAATATTTAGAATATTCATAATTAATAATATAAAGTTCTTCTTCTCTTGAAAGCATTACACAATATTCTTCATCAATAAGAAGTTCTATAATTTTTAATGCAGTTTCTTTATCATGTATAGCAATTGTATTATCCATCTATTTTCCTATCCTTTAAAATTAAATTAAGAATAACACCAACAATTAAAGCAAGGGCAGTAGCAGAAAAACTAATTGTATCATTTCCAACTACAAGTCCACTAATTCCAAGTGAAAGGACAGAAGAAACAATAATTAAATTCTTTTGTTCATTAAGATTTGTTTTCTGAAGCATTTTAATACCACTACAAGCAATAAATCCATAAAGAATAATCGCCGCACCAGCAAATACACAAGATGGGATTGAAGCTATAAATACTTGAATAGGTTCAATAAATCCAAGAAGACCTAATATTAAAGCCGCAACTAATGTAACTCTTGTAGAAGCAACTTTACTAAATCCAACGCAAGCTACGCCTTCACCATAACTACAAATCCCAAGACCACCAATTGAAGTACCAACAAGATTTGCTAAACCCTCACCAATAAATATCTTAGAAAGACCGGGCGTTTTATATAAGTCTGTTCCAATAATGCCACTTAATGCGGCATGGTCTGACAGACATTCCATGATTGCACTAATAGCATAAGCAATAAACATTATAATAATTGGCATTAAAGTTCCAGATTTATATTCCCAATTAGTAAAAGCAAATGTTGGAATTTTAATAAAGCCAATATTATTAAATAATGAAAAATCAATAATTGGATAAATATTTAATAATGTAAAAACTACAGAAACTAAATATCCAGTCAGAATACCAATTAAAAATGGTAAAATTTTAAAGATACCTTTTGCATAATGGCTTAAAAGCGCAATTACTAAAGTTGTAATTAAAGCAATAACAACGCCATACATATTTGTAATACCATTAATTTGAACATAGGTTAAAATAAATGGCATTAAGTTAATACCAATTACAACAGTTACAGCACCTATTAAAGCTGGTGGGAAAATTTTATAAATTTTTTCATAAAGAATTTTAGAAAATATAATTCCAAAGAAGCAATAAACAAGGCAAGAAGTTAAACCTCCTACTGCTACACCTAAATAACCACCAGTTGCCAAGGCAAAAATGATGGGGGCTACAAAAGCGCCGCTATTACTTAAAAACATTGGGGACTTCATTCCAGTAATAATAAGATAAACTATTGTTGATAATGAAGCACCAACTAAAGCCCCAGATGTTGGAACACCACAAATATTAGCAATTAATACTGTTGCAACAAAAACAGATAGAACCATTTGAAATGCAAATAAAATTGTTTTATTAAAAGGTGGTCTATCTGAAATATTATAAATCATTTTTTATGTCTTCCTCTATTTCTTCTTTTTTATTTTTTATAGTTTCCCAATATTTTTTATTTATTTCATTATAATTATCAGGAATTTCATCAAATTCTATATAAGACCAAATATATCCACCATAATAATATTTTTGACCTTTACAAGCTTTTAATATACCAGAATTATCTAAATTAATTTCTTTTGACGCAATTGTAGCATTAGGATATTTTTTTATAAATTTATGATTATTTTTATCATATTGACACACATTCTTTTTTGTTTTATATAAACATGAAGAAATAAATTCTTTTCCATGAAAAACACATTTATATCCAAAAACCATTTTGTTATATAAACAAGATTGTGAAATTGCAGTTACATTACAATTTAAAAATTCAGAAGCTCTTGTCATATTGTCAAAAGTACAAATAAATTTTCCTTCTTGGTCATATAAATCTATCATTTTTCCTCGTGGATTAGGACAATATGGGTCAATTTTTTCTTCATTCCCATAAGCCCACATTAATCCTTGACATAGATTATTCCTTTCTATTGCTTGTGAAATTGTGTGTGATGTAACACCAATGCAATTAGCCGCATACATTTTAGATTTGTATGTATCAACCTTACACCCATCAACAGTATAAGAAGAAATAATATCTGGATGTTTGCCATATTGTCCACCAGCATTTGCAATATTATATCCATTTGGGGCATAAGTTGAATAATTATATACATCATCACACCAATATTTTTCACGGTTATCTAATTCGTTTTCGTCACATTCTTCAAGAACTGTAAATGTAAAATTTTCAATCCCATATTTATTTATTGCAATATCAACAGCTTGTGCATTTTCTTGTCTTAAAAATCTATGAGAATTTAATCTTCTGTATATATCAACAGATTGCCCAATATACTTTTTGTCACTTAATCTGTTTGTAATAAGATAGATACCAGAAATATGATGAGTATTTATATATTCCATATAAAGTTCATGTATATATTCAAACATTTGTTCAGAACTGCCAACTATTACACCACAAGTTTCAATTACGCCTCTTGTAAAAAGATTGAAATAATTAAATTGAGAAGCACATTGATGTTGCGTCATATCCTGTACTTTTCTTTGTGTCATTGTTTTATAAGCGTCTCTTGTATCTGTATGTAAAATTACCATATGTTTGGCAGGATTATTTTTTGCTAATTCTGAAAAAATCCCAATTTCCGTTACTGTGCCAATAGGGGGAACATCATTATCTACACACGCGATAAATAAGTCAGTTTCTTTAAGCCTTTCATAATCTCCATTATAAATCATTGTGCTATCTGCGAATGTAGTTTTATCATTTATAGTGGCTTCTTGTGGAACATACATATCAATTCCGGGCCATGCTTTTCTAATGCCTTGTGCAAGATAAGCATTATATTTAATATCTTTATCATAAAAAATCGAACCAGCTAAATATGCTTTTATTTATAACACTTCTTTCTAAAATATTTTTTTAAATATCAACCTTCCCAATCATATTCTTCAACAAAAATATTATATTCATCATTGTCATAATCTTGAAGAACATCAATTACTGTATAAACTTCACCCTCAAAACAAATCTTTTCTTTCTTTCTTGGAAGACAACAATTTAAATGATTAAGGAAAAATTCTTTCATAAAATGTTCTTTACCAAGTTTTCCATTAAAAATCTTAACAATCGGCATTTTTATTTTCCTTTCTTAACTAATTTTTTCTGCAAATTGGTTATCACTTGCTAATTCTACACCTAAAATTTCATCATATATAGAATTTCTATTTGGAATATATCTTCCAAATTTTATAATTATATTTTCAAACATTGAAAGAAATTTTATTTGCCCGTCAATTTCTTCTGGGTAATAACCAGTATAAATAATAAATGTGTCGCGGCAACATTCATAAAAACGAAAATATGCAATTAAATTAAAAATTTCATCAAATTGGTCAAAAGGTTCTAAACCACCAATTACAATAGCTTTCGTTATAGAATTATTAATATACCTTTCAAAAATTTTTTCTTCTGTTATATTAATTGTTTTTTCTTTTATAAGAGGAAGATTTTGGCAAATATCAATTCCTGCTTCTTTGCAACATTTCCAATCACAAGTAGAAGAAATTAAAAACATTGATGGAAGTTTATAATTGATAAAATCTTCATCCACAATTCCTTTTAGTTTCATATAATATCCTCCTTCTTATTATATATTATATCATAAAAAGGAGGATATGTCAATATACTGATTATATTATTTCGTATTCCTAAGAGGATATTTTTCATTTATTTCATAAAATGTCAAACCTTTATTTATATGATAAATTGCCCCTTTAGTTAAATTAAACATATCAGCTATTTCTTTATAAGATTTGTTTGTATTTTTTAATAAATATTTTATAGTATTTAATTGGTCTATTTTTATTTTTTGTAGACCTTTTTTTATTCTAATTGGGTATGTTATTTCTTCTTTACGATGTGTGATTCCATGATTTATGTCTGCCACAATTTTATCTGTAGTTTTGTATTTTTTAGCTATTTCTCTATCAGAAAGATTGTTATTTTTTAATTCTTTAATAATATTATTTACTATATCTTCTTTTAATGTATTTTTAGGGTTATCTTCCCCATACATTACATAATTTTCGCCACCAGAAGAAATATTATAACCATGTGGAACTTTAGAATTATATTTTTTTATTAATTCTTTCTCTTTTTCATTAAAATTATCTGTCCATTCTAACACAGAAAAAGAAAAATTTTCTTCACCATATTTTCTTATAGCTTGATGTATTGCATAATTATTATTATTTATTTTTGCGCTTGTTAAATGTTCTTTCCATCTTTTTTGGGGATTAATAGTTTGCCCAATATAAATTTTATGATTAACAATATTTTCTATTTTATATATTGCTTTTTTCATAATTATTTATATTTTCCCATCTTCTTAATTTATATTCTTCTTTACGATTTTCACTCCATGTTTTTATTGGTGTAAAAAATCCAACAATTCTGCTATATTCTGTTGCAACAGGTTCATTACAAATTGGACAAATATTACCATAAAAAGCATGATTATTTTTACAAGCTTGTATTTTAGTATTAAAAGCAAAATAAGTGACTCCTGCATCTGCAATATAATTAACCATAATCCATGCTTTTTCAAAATTATCAAAAGGAGCATCTATATTTGCATGTAAAATAGAACCACCATTGCAATAACTATCAAATTCTGCGGCAATTCTAATTCTTTCTTTGAGTGTCGTTTTAATTCCTAAAGGAATAAATTGATTTCCATATAAAGGTAAATCATAAATGTTGGCATTAGGATAAAAGAATTTATCTTTTTGCATTAATTTTACTGCGGCAGATTCGCCGGGTATTTGTTCTGTATTTATTTGATAATCACAATTATACTTTTTTATAAAATTATCTGCCATTTTTCTCATAGTTTTAAATATTTTTTCCCCAAAAGAAGAAGCTTCTTTTGTATAATAAATATTGCCAAATTCGTCTGTAATAGTATATCCAAATTTTTTCATTGTTTCATAAATGCCTAAAAATCCAATAGTATTATATAGATGTTCAAAATCTACAAGACCATTCGTAAAATTAGGTAAAAGATTTTTTTTAACATTTCCTTTAATAATATTTCTTATAATATCAAGGGCTTTAAGGCAATATTCTGTTCTATATTCAAGTTCTTTTAAATATTCTTCTTCTGTTTTTGTATCAAGGGCAATACGAGCAAGATTAATTGAATTGACTTTTACAGAACCAACTTTAAGCGCACTTCCACCAATTGAATTAAAATATCCAAGGTCGGCAATAGAACTTTTTAATCGACAACAATTACTTAAACTATTAACAGAATTATCTACAAATAAATTTGAATCTGACCAAATCATATTATGTTTCACAATATATTTAGCAAATTCTTCATCGGCAAACTTACCTTCCTGTCTTAATAAACTTATAGAATTTACAGGGAATGTAAACATATTTTCTGAACGGATAGAAGCCATTTCTTCCAGAAACCATTTTTGAAATTGTATAATTTCTTCTTCATAATCTATCATAAAACTTCCATCTGGGAATATACTTCCACCAAATAATGCTTCAAAATATGGATGGTCAAAAATTGAAGTATTTGTAAATGCTGATTGACTTCCATCCCTGCAATATGGTTGATTCACAGCATAAATAAATCTTTGTATATTGCTTTTTGCATATTTTTCACCATTTTCTTTTGTTAACCCCATATAATTATTTTCTATATCTTTTTTCCAAAAATAAAACATATAAGGAATAAGATTTGGGAGTCCTACTGCCCCACTACTACGATTTGAAGCATAACTAACAAATTCTTTTACAAAATCTACAAAAGTAATTAAATGTTTTGCTGGCTTTGCATTTCTATCTTCTATAAAATATAAACCTTTTTCAGCTAAATCTTTTAAATCATAAGCGAAACAATAATGCTTAAATGTACTTGTATTAGCATCATGTAAATATAATGCCCCAATCCATTCCAATTCCAACCATTTATTTGCATCATTAAATCCAAATTTTTTTTGCATTTCTTGATATATTTTATTAAATGCAATAAGTTTTTGGTGTGGTTTTGGCATTTCTTTTTCTAATGTAACAATATCTTTATGAGAAACATTACTATTGCCGTCAATACTTGAATCTGCAACAACTTTTTTATCTACAAAATTATCAATAAAGTCAGTATAAGATAACTGCCCATCGTCAAATCCATTTATTTTCGCAATATCCGTTCCATATTCATTTTGTAATCTATTATATTGTGTAGTAAAATTTTTATTTAATTTTATATTTATATCCATTACTGATTATTCACCCATTCTATTGAATTTTTAAAATCTAAAATTTTACCATCTATTTCAAGGCAAGGTGCTGATTTAATTCCTTTTGATAACATAAAATCAATATCATTATTTTCTTTATATTGGATATTTTTCTTTTGCATTTTCATTTCTAATACTTTACATTTAGGACATTTTGTACTATAAAAGATTACTTCCATCTTAATCCCCCTTTAAAATTTTATTTATTATTCCCCTAATAAGTTTAGGGGGTTAGCTAAGTAAGAGGATAAACCCCATCCCCTACAATTTTAATCACTTCCTTAATACATATATAAAAATATGTATGATATTTGTTATTTTGTTATTCAATTAACAAATTTTTCAGATATGTTTCACGACTTCTTTCTTGTTGAATAGAAAGCGCATTATTAATCGTATCAATATCGCCAAGAACAATCAATTTTTCTTGCGCTCTTGACATAGCTACATATTCAATATTTCTATTAAGAAAGAATCCATGACTTCTATCAATTACAACAATTACACATTTTGCTTGATTACCTTGACTTTTATGAATAGATACTGCATTAGCAAGAAGCATTTTATACATATCATTATTTTCAAGATATACAGTACCATTATCAAATCTTACAGTAGTATTATAACCATCATTATAAATAATTGTACCTATATCCCCATTCATTATAGCCAATTCATCACCATAATCGCTTAACATATGATAATTATTTTCTGTATTTACAATTCTATCACCAACTTTAAATTCAATATCAGTACCTTGTTTTTTATATGTTAAGAATGTAGGATTATTATTATATTTATTCTGTATTGCAGAATTAATAGCATAAGTTCCTGCATTTCTTACATTAAATGGTGAAAGAATCATAATGTCTTCTGGATTATATTTCTTTAAAACATTATCATAAATTACCAAAATGTCATTAATAGGATTGGACGAAATTGGAATAAAAGAATAATCATTGAAATTTGTATCTTCTGTAAGATTTTTCCCAAGCCTTACATCAGTTGCAATTGTGGCAATTCCACCAATGCCATATCTAAAAACTTTTGTAAGATTCACTATGGGAACAATATTACTATCAATAATATCTTGTACTATATTCCCACAAGAAATAGAAGCTAATTGCGCTTCATCACAGATTAAAATAATTTTCGTATTTTGTGGAATAAAACTAAATAAAAGACCAAGAAGATTAACTCCTATCATAGAACATTCATCAATAATAAGAAATTCACCAATTCCTCTATGACAAGCTAAATGCATATGGATAGTACTTGCATTTTTACCAGTTGCCTGTCTAAGTCTTTTAGCGGCAATTCCAGTAGGGGCAAGTAAAGTATAGGAATAATAATTATCATCAAGCATCTTAATTAGTGCTTTAGTAGTTTCTGATTTTCCAGTTCCAGCACTACCATTTAACATAACTATACTTTTTTCATTTATTTCTTTAAGCAAAGATAGCTGTTCGTCTGTAAGTTTTAAGCCATCTACTTCTGCATACTTTCCCCAATCCATTTTAGAATTAAATGGATTATTTACTTTTTCTTTAATAATTTCAGCAATTCTACATTCATTTTCCCAAGTATTTCTTAAAGCTATAAATTTATTTTCTTTATCATAATAAAAAATTGAATTTTCAACAGCCTTTAGAATAAATGGCATTAGTTCGGCATAAGAAGAATGAAGTGCTTTTGCCAAAGAAGAAGCGTTCATTTTAGTATGTCCCTCAGATTCATGTTTTCTGACAAGTTCTCTACATACCCAAATACATCTTTCTTCACTTTCTTTTAGTTCTGGTCTTATCTGAATTGCAATTTCATCTGCCATTTTAAAATTCTTTTCAAGATAGCAAATTAACATAAGATAAGTATTTTTATAAACTTCTTCTTCAAAGTCATTTGGGGAAGAAAAACTTCTTTTTATTTGGTTAAATTTTTTTGTAGAATAAATATGATATTTCTTTTTAATGTCTGTCCATATTGATTTCTGTGCCAATAGAACAAACCTCCTTAAAATTTATTACTCTGCCATTTATCTTTTTTATCCAATAAATTTTATTTTCATATTCAATTAGTTTAATTCTAACAAACTGCCCCTCATTATAAATACTTTCATCTTCTAAAGTATTTCCTTTTCTTTCTATAATAAAAATTTGATTATCTGTCATTTTATTTTAATTATCCTTCCATTCAATACATTCAATTAAATAAACACACTTAATTTTATCATTATCTTTATTTTTAAGATATTCATTAGTTACTAAAATGTTTTCTTCTATTGTATTACATCCACGCATACAAATTCCAAATAATGTTGTACAAAATCCATAATACATTGAAATCTTAAAACACAAATCTTCAACATCTTCTGCTTCAAATATTAGTATATGATTATCATTAAATTCTACTGCATAATGTTTCATAATTTTACCTTTCTATTATAATAACTTGATTTTCAGATATATTATATCATAAAAATCAAGTTATGTCAATAATTAATGTTTTTCTTTTTCTTCTAATTCTTTAAATAAATTATATTGTTCGTTCAATTCTATTCTTTTCTTTAATTCTGGGAACGCTTCTTTTCCACACATAGGGCAAACATAGTCCCAAGGTCTTGGGTTATCATATATCCCATCACCTACTGTTGCCCCACAATTAGGACATTTAATAGGAATCTTCATTCCCTCTTTTCTTAATCTTTTTTCTTTCTTTGTTCTTTTAGATGCTATACTCATACAAAAATATTCTCCCAATCAAATTCATTTTCTTTTTCTTCATTTTTCAAAATATTATTTTCTTCAATTTCGTATTCAATAATATTTCCCTGTGGATTTTTATTTCCATTATATTCATTTATATCAATTTCAAAAATGATATTTACAGATTTGTTATTTAAATTTTCAAATTCTTTTACTGTGTCTTCAGAACAAAAGAATTTAATAAAACTAATTCCATTTTGTGTCAATTTAAGCGTATTAGTTGATTTTTTAAAAATATCAACGGATGGATTTTCTAAATGAATATAAAATTGTGGCTTTTCTATATTCTTCCCCCATAAAATTTTATGGTCAACAATATCTTGGGCTAAATCTAAAGTTATATCAAAAATTTCTAATTCACCAGTTATATTAAATTCTGGGTCAATCTTTATATCAAGTGTATCTAAAAATTTATTTAATTTATTTAAATTTGCTTTTTTAACTGTTATTCCACAAGCCGCTCCATGTCCCATACATTGAGCAAGTTTACTTTCATTTATAATTTCAAGTAAATCAAATGGGCTTCTTAAAGAACCAGTCCATGTTGTGCTATTAAGTTCTCTTAAAAGTATAGTTGGTTTTCTATATTTCCCTGTGAATTTATTAGCAATTAATCCTATAATTTCTTTGTTTTCTGGTTGAGTGAATCCAATTATAACCTTATGATTTAAGTCTAAATTATCCTTAATTTCTTTAACAGTTTCTTTAACAATGGCATCTTGCTTTCTTTTTATCTTTTTCATTTCTTTAACTGCATTTTCATAATCATTCCTTATGCCAGTTAAACATTCAAAAAAGAAAGTTTTATAATCTTGTTCATCCATTCTTGCTAAAGCATTGGCTAAAGGCCCAACATCCCATCCTATAGCTTCTGGGCAAACGCCACGATAATTGCATACAGTATTGAATAATTCAATTAAAAATGGGTTTTGTGGATTATTAAATCCATAATGTAAAAAAGCTCTATTTTCAAGATTTGTTAAATCACAAACATCTGAAACAATAGAAACAGCAACAATATCTTCATAGTTTGGAATTGTAATATCATTTGTAATACAATATGCTTCAATAAATTTATATGTTACACCAGTTCCAGAAAGACATTTATTAACATTACCTAATTGATTATTTATAACAACAGCATAAGGATTATTTAACAATACTTCATGGTGGTCTAATATTAAAATATCACAATCATTATTAGAATCTTTTATTTTTTGACAATCTTCTATGTCGTTAGTTCCTGCATCTGGAATAATAATAAAAGGAAGATTATCTTTTATTATATCATCAACTTTATCATGTAGACCATGTTGTTTCCCAGAATGAAAATATATTCTTGGATTCATGCCCATATTTTTACAAAACATATAAATAATAGCCGCAGAACAAGTTCCATCCATATCGGAATCCATCAATATTCCAACTTCAGCTTTCTTATTTACATGATTTTTAAAAATGGAAATTGCTTTATTTATTTTTAAATAATTAAAAGGACTTTCAAAACAATATTTATCTGGGTGCAAATATCTATCTATATCTTCAATTCCACAAGCATTTAAGTATTGTGTAATAAAATTATAAGGACTTATATTTTCTATCTTTTTATTTATTTTCAATTACACTTTATTCTCCTTTTATAAATTTTTTTAAATTCTTCTAAACTATAGTCAGTAGGACTAAATTTATAAGCATCTGCATTTATATTATTATAACATAATTCAACTTTAAAATATGGCTTTAATTTTTCAATTAATTTATTCATTTTAGAAACAAACAATTTATATTCTTCATCTTCTTTAGTATGAAAATCACTATCCATCATTAAAATTACTGTTTCTACGCCAAGTTGAAGAAGTTTATTTATATGTTCTTTTGAAATTTTAGAACCAAATACACCAAGACATTTATTACAACCCCAAGTATCAAATTTCAAAACAGTTTTTTCTGCTTCTACAATCCAAACAGTTTTACATTCTTTTATTTTTTCTTTATTTTCGTCCCATCCATAAAATACTTGGTTGGTTGGAAATTTATAAATAGTTTTATTTAAATCTTGTAAGGGTCTATATTTTCCTCTTTGAATATCTTTATCATCTAAAGCCCTTACTCTAATCCCTATTAAATCTGAATTATAATAAATAGGAATTGTTATTTGATTGCATCTGGCATAAAATCCTATATTAAATTTTTTAAGTGTCGCTGTAGCGATACCATAATCAATCCATTCTTTATGAAATTTATTTTCAAACAATTTTAAAATTGAAGAATCATAAATTTCTATTTTTTGTTTTTCTTCATAATCTGGAAGAAATTTTTTTAAATCTTTTTGCCAATTATCAATTTCTATTGTTTTCTTTTGTATAATTGGTTCAAGATTTAATTTTTGCATTACCCAATTTAAAGATTCTTTAAATTTAAACCCTTTTACTTTTTGGACTAACGCAAAAATATCCCCTGTAAATCCACAAGAATAACAAAGAAAAGATTTATTATTTTTATACCAATACAATTTTGGCTTGTGCTTTTCACTATCTTCTGGATGGTGACAGATGGAATAAAAAATAATTTGTTTATTATCATCTTGCACAAAATCAGCACCTAATTCATTTAGTAAAAAAATAATATCATCATCTGTTATTAGTTCTTTAAGCTGATTTGTGTCTATCATTTTTTATTGTTCTTTTATTGGCTTATATTGCATACAATCATAATACTGCACACCAATATAATGAAATGGCGGGTTACAAGATTTTCTATCAGATTCTCCCCAAATATTCCAATAACAATTATTACAACAACTTCCCTTTGGTGCTTGTTTAATTTCTATTTCTTCATTTAAAAAACTTGCAATAATTTGACTAATATATTCTGCATCTTTATTTTTCAAAATGTCAATTCTTCTCATATATAAAAAATCTCCTTTCTGTAGATATAATACATATATATTATATCACAAAAAGAAGATTTTGTCAATATTAAATTATATTATTCATTTCTATTCATATCAAAATAAGAAAATATAACAATATCACTTTCAAAATTAGAAAGATATTCAAAAATTTTTTCTTCATTTTTTGTAGACATTTTCCATTCGCAGTCTACAAATAAGTCATATACGCCATCACGGGCTTTAAAAAGCGTGACTTTCATTATTCAAATCCTCTTAATACCAAAATTACATCCACGTTTTACAAAAGTAAAATTACCAATTATTTCTTTATTTAATAGAATATCTGATAAATCTTTCAAAAACATATAATATTCTTTATTATCTTCTTCATTTTTAAAAATTGCATAAGCGGCACTTCTCCCACGCTCAAAGCCTATAAATTTCATAATTGCAGAAAATTCATAGTTTTCTTTTCTTTCTTTTGTATAAACATCATCATAACGCAACATTTCGCCATTTTTATTAAATGGAATCATCATATAATTTTTCTCCCATCATATTCAATTAACATTTTATCTATTTTAATTAAAGCACCATCTTTATCTGTTACACACCAATCATAACATCTTGAATTTCCATAATCTACATATTGAAAAATTTTTATATATTTGGGGAACTTAGAAGAACGACCTTTAATAATGTGTGTAATATTATTACAAATAGCATCTTCTGGAATTTTTAAAGACCCATTCCCTTTAATCATATCAAAAATTTCTAATTCTGCTTTTTTAGGCGGAAGCATTGCCATAGTTCCATCTGTTTTACGCACTTGTGCTTTACTTCCTGCAAGACATGATTCTGTAGGGAAATTCATATTATCTTCTTGCCCATTTGTTTGAACGGCAGAAATTAACCCTACATTACATTGCCTTTGAATTTGTTTTAATCTATCAGTTAAAGCAAGTAAAACCATATCTTCTCTTTGTGGAACTTTGGTTTCATTTGCAATTTCAGAAGCAACATATCCATTATTTTGAATATAATCAAAACAAATTGTTTTAACTTGTTTTAATGTAGAATACTCACGAATGGTATTTACTAATGACTTTGTAGTAAAACAGGGGTCATCAACAATATATAATTCACTTTCTTCAAGAATATGGGCGGCATAATCCACCCTATCTTCTTCTCCAGCAAGATAAAATCCATCAAGAATATGGTCACGTTTTACTCCACTAATCCAAGAAATAATAATAGGGTCAAGTTCTTTTCTCATATCCATTTCAGTATTGATAAAAAGCCCAGCACCTATTCTTGATTTATTTTTTACAAATTTTTCTTGTTTAAAATCCCAATATTCAGTACAAGTTACTTTACATAAATCCCCAAGAGACATTACAGTTTTACCACCACCACTTTTAGCGGCACGAAGAATAAAACCATATATTCCTCTGAATATAGAATTTAAATAAGAGGATTGGAAAGAAGCACCATATTCTGGACTTTCTTTCATTTGTTCTTTTGTCTTTAAAAAATCAGACCCAGCAACATATTCTTCCCTGTTTTTGTCACGATAAAATTCTTTATTTATTTTAGCCTGTATAGCTTCATAATAATCAACAATATCCTTAATCTGATATTTTTCTAATTCATTTTCAAATTTTGAAGTATCAAAACCAAAAGATTTATATGACCTTAATAAGCTACATTTCCTTACTGCTTCATAATATAAAGGAAAATTGTCTATATTGACTAATTGTTCTATTGTTTCGATAAAATCTTTTAAATTATTTGCATCAAAAATTTCTTTTACTGAAGAATTTTTATTTGCAAGCCTATATATATCTATACATTCTATAGATTTTGCCCCATGTTTTGCTAAATTATTTATAGCTTGAAACAATCTTTTATGAAATATAGATGGTTCAAAATCATTTGAATTTAATGGGTATTTATCATCATTTATAATTTGTGGGCTTATTAATAAAGCCCCAAGAAGTAGTCTGGCAGAATTAACATCATATATCTTATTCAAAAATGTCTTCATCCCTTTCAAAACGGATTATTACTTTTTCTTCTTGTGGGACTTCTTCATTATATTCTTTTAAACTTTTTCTTATATCTTGAATCCAATTATAATAATTTTTTGCTTCTTCATAATAATAAGGAACAATAGCAATACTTTTAATAGGAATTTTTTGGTGTTCATGTATATACCATAAACAATATCTTATTCCTGCATAAGTATAATCTTTATATTGTTTTTTAATTTCTTTTAATTGTTTATTATATACTGCATAATTAACATATTCACAGCATACAGAACTAAAATATTTAAGAAGTTTTTCTTTTTCTATGACTTCTTGTGTTTTATCTTTTTTCTGTGCTGGCATTAAAACCATAGTGGGAATCTACAATAATATTTCATTTCGCCAT
>Ga0310690_10000377_pt1 | contig 99484 bp, 77 predicted proteins | sample AusTroGonzalo_MG_2_FD_207661 | JGI IMG/M metagenome (GOLD analysis project Ga0310690, IMG submission 207661) | Bovine rumen microbial communities from tropical cattle in Woodstock, Queensland, Australia - Gonzalo_04 (v2) (version 2) | ecosystem: Host-associated > Mammals > Digestive system >...
CAAGATTGATCCGGTAAAGGGTACGCTGATTCGTGAAGGCGTTCCGAGCATCATGAACCCCGACGACAAGGGCGGCCTCGAACTCGCTCTGCGTCTGAAAGACCAGTTCGGCGCCAAGGTCACCGTCATCTCGATGGGACCTCCGCAGGCCGATGTCATCATGCGCGAAGCCTTCGCCATGGGTGCCGACCGCGCCATCCTGCTCTCCGACCGTAAGTTCGCAGGCTCCGATACTTTGGCTACCTCTTATGCCATCGCCGGTCTCTGCCGCTCGTTGGACTATGATTTGATCATCGCCGGCCGTCAGGCCATCGATGGCGACACCGCACAAGTGGGTCCTGAAATGGCCGAGCACCTCGGTCTGCCCCAGGTCACCTACGTCTGCGACGCCAAACTGTTGCCCAACGGCAACCTGCAAGTCCACAAAGAGAATGAGGACAGCGTCCAGGTTCTCGAAGTGGAAGGCAAGTGCCTGCTCACCGTGCTGGCTTCGGCTTTCGAGGCACGTTACATGACCGTCAGTGGTATCGTCGAGGCCTACAACCGCGAGGTTGAGGTCTGGGGTGCCGATAAGATCGACTACGACGAAACGAAGTTGGGTCTCTCTGGTTCACCCACCAAGGTGTTCCAGTCGTTCCCGAAGGCCATGAAGGCCCCGGGCGAGGTTCATGAAGTGAGCGAAGAAGAGGCCGTCGAACTGATCGTCAACAAACTGAAAGAAAAACACATCATCTAAAAGTTACAGCCATGGAATTGAAAGATTATAAGAACGTATTCGTTTTCGCAGAACAGCGTGAAGGTAACATCCAATCCGTTGCTTTCGAACTTTTAGGAAAGGCCCGCGACCTTGCCGATGCCCTCGGCGAGAAAGTCGTTGCCATGCTGCTGGGTTACAATGTGAAAGACCAGGCCCAGAAGTTGATTGAATTCGGTGCCGATGAGGTCATCGTTGCCGATGTGCCCGAGCTGAAGGACTACCTGTCGGAGCAATACTCGCAGGTCGTTGACCAGATCGTCAAAGAACGCCATCCCAACATCGTGCTTTATGGTGCCACCACCATTGGCCGTGACATGGCTCCGCGTATCGCCTCGCGTCTGAAGACCGGTCTGACGGCCGACTGCACCAAGCTCGAAGTCGTCAGCGACGAGAAGAGCAATGGCGAGCCGCAGTTCCGCATGACGCGTCCCGCTTTCGGCGGCAACCTGATGGCCACCATCATTTGCCCGAACACCCGTCCGCAGATGTCGACGGTGCGTCCTGGCGTGATGCAGAAGCGTCAGCGCCAAGAAGGCCGCCAAGGCGTGGTCACCAGCTTCGTCCCGAAATTTGACACGAGCAAGTTCAAGGTGAAACTCGTCCAGACCATCAAGGAAGACAAGGCCATGGTCGACATCGCCGATGCCAAGATCTTGGTTTCTGGCGGTCGTGGCGTCCACAACAAGGAAGGCTTCGACAAGCTGCAGGCTTTGGCCGACGTGCTTGGCGGACAGGTCTCCTCGAGCCGTGCCATGGTCGACAACGGCGTGATGCCTCACGAGCGTCAGGTCGGTCAGACGGGTAAGACCGTCCGCCCGAACCTCTACATGGCTTGCGGTATCAGCGGTGCCATCCAGCACCTCGCCGGCATGGAAGAGTCCGACTTCATCATCGCCATCAACAAGGACAAGTTTGCGCCCATCTTCAGCGTCGCCGACCTCGGCATCGTCGGAGATCTGCACAAGATTGTCCCCATGCTGACGGAGAGACTGAAGAAGGAAGTGGAGAAGTAATTCTCTATGCGATATGCCGTTCTTGATAGAGGTACACAATTGTGCTTCTATCGAGGGCGGCATTATATTGACATTTTAAACGTTCCCCGTAAGCATGTCTTTTTATTCCCGCATATTTCACAAGAAGAAAAAACAGGATACGTCATCTGGTCAACAATACTCTGTTGCACAAGATGCCCCAACAGATGAATATGGTAAATTGCTGCAATTTACCAATTGCCTCAATTCGCTTTTACAGGATGACAAATATATATCTAGAAGTGATTATTTAGCATTGATTGAGGAATATGAAGATGTAAAGATCTTCTTTCAGAATCAAAAGACAGCCACCACGATAGAGAACTATTGCGAAAAATATGGCGTTCCATTGAAAGCCATTGAAGACTTCTTGTGTAAGTATGAAGATTTGTCGAATTTAAAGGAAGGTTCTGAAAACATTCAAAAGCACAACCAAAACTATCTTCAAAAGCATCTAGAGTCCGAAAAAAACTATTTGGATTCCATTTTGACCAAAATTGACCCAAACATATTCCTTGATGATGAACAACGCAAGGTGGTTCTTACCGATGAGGACTATATGCTTGTTGTTGCTGGAGCGGGAGCAGGAAAAACGACAACTGTGTCGGCCAAGGTCAAGTATTTGGTAGATAAGAAGGATATTAAACCAGAACAAATACTGGTGATTTCTTTTACTAATAAAGCTGTGGATGAACTGCGGGATAGAATTAACAAGTCGTTGAAGATAGCATGTCCAATTACCACGTTCCACAAGATTGGCTATACCATACTTTGTAAGCAGAATGTTGATAAGATGAATGTGGTGGATAGCGATTTCATGTATAGTGTAATCAATGATTACCTTAAAAAAGAAGTTCTTCGAGAGCCAAATATGGTGAACAATCTTATTCTTTTCTTTGGAAGCTATTTTGATGCACCATATGAAGGAAGTGATATCAATGCCTTTTTCAATTATATCTCAAAAGCGGATTTCAGTACGATGCGAAGCAACATGCAGGAATATGTTGAAGTAATTACCAATAAGCGTACGGGGAAATCCATAACCATAAATAATGAATCACTTCGGTCAGCTCAAGAAGTGATGATAGCAAACTTCTTGTATTTAAATAAGGTGGAATATGAATATGAGAAGCCATATCCTTATGGATTCCGCAAATCACATAAGCCATATACACCAGATTTTACAATCAAGCAAGGTGACAGGACACTGTACATTGAGCATTTTGGCATTACTGAAAAAGGCACCCACACACGTTATTCTGAAATAGAACTTAACCGTTACAAAAAGGAAGTCAATGACAAAATTCAACTTCATAGAAACCATAGTACTGAACTTGTATACACTTTCTCTCAATACAAAGACGGACGTCCTTTTATCGAGCATTTAAAAGAGCAATTGATCGAAAAAGGGATCGTATTACAACCTCGATCGTCACAGGAAGTATATGAGAAGATTATTTCCACAGAAGAGAACAAATATATTAGTAAGTTGGTTCGACTGTTATGCGCTTTTATTCAAAATTTCAAAACAAATGGCTATTCCGAGGATGAATTCCGTAACATGAAGCGCCGAGCCGATAGTGTACGTACAAAACTCTTTTTAGACATTTCTCATCAGTGTTACTTGGAATACTCCAAGAGACTAAAAGAGTATAATGCCGTAGACTTTGAGGATATGATAAATGACTCTGCAAAGATTCTCAAGGAGCAAAATGAGCTGGGTAAAAAACTGAATTTCAAGTATATTATTATTGACGAGTATCAGGATATTTCTCGGCAACGATTTGACTTCGCTCTTGCACTTTCAAATGTATGTGACGCCAAGATAATGGCAGTTGGGGACGATTGGCAGTCAATTTATGCTTATGCGGGTTCTGAAATCACTTTATTCACACACTTTACTGATATAATGGGCTATGGAGAAGAGTTGAAGATTACAAAGACATACCGTAACTCACAGGAGATAATAGATATTGCTGGTGGATTTATCCAGAAGAATAGCACGCAGATAAAGAAGTCACTCATTAGCAACAAGCATATCCAAAAGCCTGTTATAATTGAGGCCTATTCCGAAGAGAGGGAGATTGAAAAACCCGAAGTCAAAGGAGGAAAATTTTACATGCAAGCGCAGGCGGTAGAACGTGTCATAGGCCAAATATTAGATTTTAATTCTAAAGAGAGGAAGCCGACAAATTCGCCAATACTATTGTTAGGTCGATATGGTTTTGATGCATTCAATTTGGCTCGCAGTGGCTTGTTTTCATATGATGAACGTTCCAGAACCGTTAAGTCGAAAGCTTTTCCTGAAGCAAAGCTCACATATCTTACTGCTCACAGGTCCAAAGGACTCGGATATGATAACGTTGTTGTTATAAATGCAATCAATTCTGTCTATGGATTTCCATCCAAAATAGAAGATGATCCAGTAATGAAGTTAGTTGTCCGCCAAGATCGAAGTATAGAATACGCAGAAGAACGACGGCTGTTTTATGTTGCTTTAACTCGCACTAAAAATCGAGTCTTTATCGTGGTGCCACAACAGCGCCCATCTCAATTTGTAATAGAGCTATTAAAGGATTATCAAAATATATGTGTAAATGGCGAATTGAATCTTTCAGGAAGCGAGTATTTTGACGGTTCAACAATTAAACGTTGTCCGATTTGTGGCTATCCACTTCAATATAAACATAAAAAGGATTTTGGACTCAAACTTTGGATTTGCACCAACGAACCCGAAATTTGTGATTTTACCACAAACGATCTTTCTGGGGGAATACTGCCAATTCTCAAATGTGATAAGTGTAAAGACGGCTATTTAATTGTTAAGAAAGGCAAGGTGGAGCCATTTCTTGGCTGTACAAACTACAAAAAAGACAAGACTGGTTGTGACGGTTTTATGACCAAGCAGTATTTTATGAAGAACTATTATAACTTATTGTAAAATAATTTATTATCTTTGCACAAATAAAACAAAACTTGATCTAACGAAGACACTATGCCCAACACAGAAAACAATATCATCCTCTACAACGACTCCGATGGCAAAGTAAACGTAAACGTTCGCTTTGCCGAAGAAGACGTTTGGCTGACACAGAATCAACTGGCAGAGGTATATTGCACCACGCAAGAGAATATCTCAATGCACATTGCTGGCATTTATAGAGATCGGGAATTGGATGCAGAGCGAACTTATAAGAAATTCTTATTAGTTCGACAAGAAGGGAAAAGACAGGTTCAGAGAAGCATAGACCATTACAATTTGGACATGATTATCGCCCTCGGTTACCGCGTCCAATCGCCTGTGGCAGTACGTTTCCGCCGTTGGGCCACCCAACGTTTGCACGAATACATCCAAAAAGGCTTTGCCTTGGATGACGAGCGCCTTAAGCAAGGCGGCAACCGCTATTTCAAGGAACTCTTGCAACGCATTCGCGACATCCGTTCCTCAGAACGCAATTTCTATCAGCAAGTGACAGACATCTATGCCACGGCTGTCGATTATGACCCTCGTAGCGAAATGACTCGGATGTTCTTTGCAACAGTACAGAACAAACTCCATTATGCCGTACATGAGCAAACTGCCGCTGAAGTGATTTACAATCGCGTTGACAACGAGAAGCCTTTTGTTGGAATGACCAACTTCAAAGGCAATTATGTCACCAAAGACGATGTGAGGATTGCCAAGAACTATCTCTCGGAATTGGAGTTGCAACGCCTTAATTTGTTGGTTTCTGGCTTTTTGGATTTTGCCGAATTTCAAGCCCTTGAAATGAAGCCCATGACGATGAAGGATTGGATAGAATCGCTTGACAACCAAATAATTGCAAATAGAAGAAAAGTTTTGGAAGGGAAGGGGAGTGTCTCGCACGAAGAAGCCATTAAAAAGGCAGAGCAAGAGTTTGAAATCTATCGCAAACGCGAAATGGAACAACTTGAAAGCGACTTCGACCGCGCCATAAAACAATTACCAAAGCAATGAACGACCCCACCAAACCCCTAGACCTCGCCTACGAAGCCGGTTCCATCCTTTTGGAAAACGGCGCCGAGATTTCCCGCGTGGAGGAGACCATGCGGCGCATCGCCAGCCATTATGGTGTAGAGAGCGAAGACCTCTTTGTGCTCAGCAACGGCATCATTGCCACGGGCAAGGACTACGCCCGCTCCAAGTTCATCCCCATCAAGGGGGCGAGCCTCGACAAGGTAGTGGCCGTCAACCAGCTCTCGCGCGAGGTGGCGGAAGGCGAGTGTTCGTTGGAGCAACTTGAGCAAAAGCTGAAGCAAATCCGCGCCATGAAAGCCAAGCCTGTTTGGGAACAAATTTTGGCCTCCGCTTTGGGTAGTGCAGCCTTTTGCATCATTTTCGGCGGCAGCTTCATGGATTGCCTTGCCTCGTGCATCGCGGGTCTCGTACTGTGGGTTTACATGCTTTTCGTCGCTTCCAAGCACCTCTCGCGCATCGTGGGCAACGTCACGGGCGGGCTTTTGGCCACCTCGCTCTGCTTCGTGATGTTCCGTCTTGGTCTCGGCGACCACCTGAGCAACATGATTATCGGGGCCATCATCCCGCTGATTCCAGGTGTGGCTTTCACCAACGGCATCCGCGACATGGCCAACGAAGACTACATCGCGGGCATCACACGCCTCTTGGACGCCATGCTGACCTTCTTCTGCATCGCTTTGGGTGTGGCCTTGGCTTTTATGCTTGATGAAAACATTTTTGGCAAAATGCCAGTCTTGGAGGGGCTTGCCGCCGATCCACAGACCTTCGGCTATGCCGTTCAACTCATTGCTGCCTTCGTGGGCACGGTTTCTTTTGCAGCCCTTTTTGGCGTGCCTCGCAAATACTATTTTGACGCCGGTTTTTGCGGTATGATAGGCTGGTTGCTCTATCTCGTCTTGAACCGCCACACGGGCATGTCGCCCGCCGAAGTCGTTTTCTGTGCCACCGCCCTGGTGACTTTGACCGCCTTGCTGCAGTCGACGGCTCGCAAATGCCCTATTACGGTGTTCCTCATCTGCGGCATCTTTCCTTTGGTGCCGGGCGCGGGCATTTTCTGGACAAGCTACAACATCGTCTCCGAACATCTCGCCGATGCCCTTCAATCGGGATTTAGCGCCTTGAAAGCCACCGTCGCCATCGCCATTGGCATCCTCGCCGTGATGGAACTGAGCAGAAAACGCCGCTTCAGGAAATGGATAAAAAAGACGAAATGAGTGCTTGTAAACAAAAAAGGCATTATTTTTGCATTGAATTTGAATTTTGACACAAAATAACTATTCATTAAAAAAAGCACCACTATGAAAAAACTAATCGCAATCATTAGCTTTATCGCTATGGCCACCGTCGCTATGGCGCAATCTGCCGAACAAATCATCTCTCGCATGGAGGAGGAAATGAACAAACAGAACGTCAAAGACGGTTTCGCCATGACCATCGACATCAAAGTGATGATTTTGGGCACGTTGACCAGTCGATCCTACTCCGTGGGTGACAAGATTCGCATGGAAACTACAGTAAAAGACTCCGACATCATCACCTGGCAAGATGGAAAGACGGAATGGACCTACAATGCCGAGAAGAATGAAATCGAAATCAAGAACATGGAGTCAAGGGAAAAATCCGAATCGGAAGGCGATGCCGAATTGTTCAAAGGCATCACCGACGGTTACGACGTCAGCATCGACAAGGAGACGGCTACCGAATGGCATATCCGCTGCAAGAAATCAAAAAAGAATACCGACAAGGATGCCCCGAAAAAGATGGATCTGGTTGTCGAAAAAGGAACCTATCTACCTGTCAGCCTGAGTGCTAGCATGTCAGGAGTGAGCATGACCATGCGCGACTTCTCTTATGACGTGACCGAAGAGCAGGTGACTTTCAACCCCAAGAACTATCCCAACGCCACCATTATTGACAAGCGTTAAATCTTTTGGAAATGGCTTCTGTCAATGTCTATGAACAATATCTCTCTGCCGACGCGGATTTCAACGGTGTGCCGCGCCACGGAGCTTTGGTGATGCTCATCGCGACTTCGGAGGAAGGCAACATCCGCTATGAAGCCGCCGTGAGCTTTTTCCCTCATAATGAGGACGATGACTTTGCTGTTTCTTACGATGCCTACTTCAGCAAGGTGCTTTACGAAGCCACTGGTCGGCGCTCCAAGAAAAGGGAACAAGCCTTGATGGAAGAGTTTCGTCAGCATATCGACGAACTGGCCGAAACGATAGGAGGGAAGGTGCTGTGGGACAAACCCTTACGAGAAGAAAGAAGAGGATAACATGAAAGAACTAAAATGTCCAAAATGCGGAAGTATGTTCACAGTCGATGAGGCAGACTACGCCTCCATCGTCAGCCAAGTGAAAAATGCCGAGTTTAATGAGGAGCTGAATCACCGCTTGCAGGAATTGCACGAGCGTCACAAGGCCGAGGAGCTGCTAACTATCTCCAAAGTGGAAAAAGACTTCCAAGAGGTTCTGAACAAGAAAGAACTGGAAATCAAGGAGAAAGAAGCTCGAATCGGGCAGTTGAGTGGCAAGCTCAGCGAAGCCGAACAAGCCAAAAAAGCGGAGATTTCATTGGCGCTGGCCGAAAAGGACAAAGTGATTCTCGACCTGAAATCCAACGTCAGCGAGAACGAGAACAAGCTGAAACTGGCGGTGATGGAGGAACAGCGCAAGGCCTTGGAAAGTTTGCAAAGCAAGGACAAAGAAATTGCCGAATTGAAGGCTTCGGCGGAGATTTCGCGGCAAAAGGCGGTCAACTACGTGAACACGCAAAAAGAGCAGTATGAGACCAAGCTGAAGATGATGCAAGAGCAGGTGGACTACTATAAAGACCTGAAAACCAAGATGTCCACGAAGATGATAGGGGAGACCCTTGAGATTCATTGCGCCACACAGTTCAACCAAATGATGCGCCCGATGATGCCCAACGCCTATTTCGAGAAGGACAACGACGCCTCGGGCGGCTCGAAGGGCGACTTCATCTTCCGCGATTTCTCGCCCGAGGGCACAGAATACGTCTCCATCATGTTCGAGATGAAGAACGAGGCTGACGAAACGGCCACCAAGCACAAAAACGAAGATTTCTTCAAGAAACTCGATGCCGACCGCAAGGCAAAAAACTGCGAGTTTGCGGTGCTGGTTTCGCTCTTGGAGCCTGATAGTGAGCTGTATAACGGCGGCATCGTCGATGTGTCGTACCGCTACGAAAAGATGTATGTCATCCGACCGCAGTTCTTCCTACCACTTATTTCGCTGCTCGTGCAGACCTCGAAAAAGAGCCTCGAATACAAACAACAGCTTGCCGTGGCGAAGAGCCAATCCATCGACGTGACCAACTTCGAGAACCAACTGCTCGATTTCCGCGACAAGTTCGGACGCAACTATCGCCTCGCCAGCGAAAAGTTCCAGACCGCCATCGACGAAATCGACAAGTCCATCTCGCACTTGCAGAAAATCAAGGATGCGCTTATTGGAAGTGAGAACAATTTACGTTTGGCCAACGACAAGGCAGAAGCCCTGACCATCAAGAAGTTAACGCAAAACAATCCCACCATGACCGCGCTCTTCGATGCGGCAAGGAAATCGAGCCAAGTCATCGATGACGATGCAGAGGCTTCCTAATTCTTCATTTTGCTTTGACTTTGTCTTGCCAACTGGTGTCAAACATTAAAAGAAATTCATGGCGCCGTGAATCATTTACCGATGCAAAATCTAGAAAATATGGTGCCAAGTATTTCGTCCGTCGTAATCTCGCCCGTGATGCTGCCAAGGTAATATAAAGCTTGACGCAAATCTTGGGAAATCAAGTCGGTAGGAATGTTTACCTCAAGTCCTTGTTGAACTGATTTTAGGCTTTCCGAAGCATGAAGCAAGGCTTCATAATGCCGCACGTTAGTCACCAAAGTGGCATCAGGGGAGGCGAGGGGCTGGCTATGTTTCAGGGCGTTGTAAAGGTCGCTTAGACCGAAGCCGTGCTTCGCCGAGAGGCAGATGACCATGATGTCGTCGTTGTCCAAATCCTTGCGAAGTTGTCCCAAAAGGGCTTCGCCTTGGTCGTCAAGAGTGTCCACCTTATTAATGCACAAAAGCAATTGTTGTTGCTCCAAATCCACCTTGGAGGCGATTTCATCTGCAGCAAAAAGCATCGATTCATAGCTGTTTATAGCATCCAACATGCCGATGACGATGCTGGCTTCCCGTATCTTTCTGTACGAGCGCTCGATGCCGATGCGCTCAATGGTCTCGTCAGTGTCGCGGATACCAGCCGTGTCGATGAAGCGGAACTGTATCCCGTTGATATTCAGTGTTTCTTCAATAGTGTCGCGGGTGGTTCCTGCGATGTCGCTCACGATGGCGCGGTCTTCACCCAAAAGGGCGTTCAGCAGGGTGCTCTTGCCCGTATTCGTCTGCCCTACAATGGCCACGGGAATGCCGTTCTTGATAGCGTTGCCGAGGCGGAACGAGTCTTTCAGCCGGTTGACGTGCGCCAAAGTTTCCTGCAATAATGCTTTCAGTTGGCTGCGGTCGGCAAACTCGACATCCTCCTCACTGAAGTCCAGTTCAAGCTCCATCAACGACGTCATTTCCAATAGCTTGGAGCGCATCACTTGAAGCTCTTTAGAAAATCCGCCTTTCAGCTGGTTGACGGCCAAACGGTGGGCGGCTTCACTCTCTGAGCTGATGAGATCGGCGATGGCTTCGGCTTGGGCGAGGTCGAATTTGCGATTGACGAAGGCTCGCCTCGTAAACTCACCAGCCTCGGCCATGCGGCAACCGTTGGCAATCAAAATTTGGAGCAGCTTCTGCTGGATATACACCGAGCCGTGCACGCTGATTTCAGCCGAGTCTTCACCTGTGAAAGAGTGGGGGGCACGGAAAAACGTCACCAAGCCCTCGTCCAACAGCTCGCCATTATTAATAAGGTATCCGTGATAGGCTTTGTGCGAAACGATTTCCTCAACGGCAAGAGCCTTTCCGTTATGTTGAAACGTGTCTGCAACAATAGGGAAGACCTTAGGTCCTGAAATTCTGACCGTTGCGATGGCGCCCATGCCGTGCGGCGTGGCGATGGCGCAGATGGTGTCGCTATTTAGGATGTTGGTTTGCATTGATTTAGTGTCGGCGTTTCGACAGGCTCAACGACCTTAGCTTTTTAATTCGTCAAGGTCCCTGAACCCGTCGTATGGCCGCTCTATTTAACATAATGTCAGAAGGGCAAGTCGTCCGTGCTGTCGTCGCCCGTCGGCGGATAATAATCCTGGACGGGAGTGGCCACAGGCGGAGTCTGGTGCATCATAGGCTGCTGCATGGGCTGTTGCGGTTGTGGTGCAGGAGCGGCAGCGGGTTGTGCGCCGACGGGGTCGAAACGCCACACGCGCACGTCTGTGTACCATTTCCCATTGAACTCGCGTGACGAGATTTCAATCTGCGCCTTGATGCTCTGTCCAGGCGCAAAATGCTGAATCTCGTCGATTTGGTTCGTCCAGCAGGTCAGGCAGACCGTGCGCGGGTATTGTTCCTCAGTTTCGATGATAAGCTCTTGCTTGCGCCAGGGTCCTCGGGCGCTCGTGCCTTCGGTCAGGTTTCCGAGTCTGACCACTTTTCCAGTAATTTCCATAGTATCTGTGATTTAAAATTTAATATTCAAGATTTAAAACTCTAGATTCTCGCTTTCGGATTTGATTTGCAAAGGTAGTCATCATTTCGGTTTGGTCAAAACTTTTCTGTAAATTTCTTGTTTTTGCCGCGTTTTTGGAAATTTCCCTTTTCCAAAATAATCGACATTATGTTAAATTGATAATTTTGGAACAAAAAAGAAGCCCTACTCTTGACTGGACTTCATTGATCATCTTAAACAAAACTTGTACATGATGTTGGAATTTAAGCGTTGTCACCGAATGGTAGTTGTAAAGTTCGAGAAAAGAGCCTATTTTTGCATTCTCAAATTGGTCTGCGTTATGAGACACCTCAAACTCCTCCTACTAGCTGTAACTTTTGCCTCAATGACAAATTGCATCGCCCAAGCACCCGAAACCAATAATCATCTTGAATTATACGGTCTCAAGGGACCTGTGGCCGAAATAAAGGAAACTGTGGATACCCTTGTGGCCGAGGCTTCAATGGAAGAAGCAGCCGATTCCACCACGATACGCTATCTCAAAGCCCTTCCCGCCGATTTTAAGGATGGCGACGAGTTTGGCTTGGTGTTGGGCTATGGCGGCTATGGCATGGACATCTCCGCATGGCCTATGCCCGACGGCGACTGGCTCATTACCTGGCACTGGTGCATTGAAGAGGACGAAAGCGGCACCATCACTTTCATCGATGAAAACGGCAACGAAGTGCCAGTCGTTTACAACGACCCGTTTGAAGGCCAGCCCTACCCTGTCATCCATAAGCCCGACCTTTCGTTCAGCACACGCAACTACGGCGGCGAGACCATCAACTTCTATGCAGCTCCCGATAGCGATGAGGTGCTTTGTTCCACCACTTGGGAAATTGGTTTGGATGTCATTGCCGCCGACCTTAAGACACGGCGACTATTGGTGCGCACTAACCCCAACGATTGGTTCTGGGAAAAACCTGGTGAAGAAACCGTCAAGCTGTCTGACATTGCTCCTGTTGAGTCGGAAGGCGAAATCAATTTCGAAGATAGGAAGTATCCTTTTGTGGATTTGAGAGGCTGGATTGATGAAGAATGGGTGTGCGGCAGCACCATGACCACCTGCCCGTAAGACGTATGATTTATTTAATACTCATAGCGATTCTTGCCTATTTGGGCTATTATTACTACGACCATTACATCAGGAAAAAGCCCGATGAAATGACGCAGAAGGCTACGCCCAATCCCGAACGCAAGTCGGAGTCCGAGATTGAGGCCAAAGAGAAAGAAAAGGAACAGCAGACTCTCAACGGCAAGGTTGTTTGGAAAGACGAAAAGCGCAAGCTCTACTTTGAAGCTGACAATCCAGTATTGCTCTACAGAGGCGAAAAATACACCTTTGCTTGCCAGCCCTACGAGCCGATGGCCATTATCAAACACAATGGCGAATTTGTAGTGTATATCCACAATGCTTTCTATCCCGACGAGTGCAAAGGCTTCATCGAAAACAGTAGATATTTAGTTAGCACCATCACAGGCAAGCACCACAATGCCGAACGGTTCTGCCGCTTGCTCACCACCGCCATCGACGGTTTCTTCGACTGCCAAATCAACGAGGTGGAAAATATGATGCAGAAGGAGTTGGTCTTGGAGAGAGGCCTCGGTTCTATCCAGTTCGAGACACGAGATTTCAAATGCGACAAGGTATTATATGAAGGTATCTACTTGTTGCTAGGGCATTTCGAGAATGCACTGAGCAAAGAGTACCATGTAGACAAAATCTACAGCATCGCATTCGGCTATCCTAACCGTAACTCTGACTATTTTGAGTATTGCCTCCTCACGGAACAGGAGTATCAAGAGTTCAAGACATGGCCTGAAAAACGGCAATGGAAGAACAAAGAAGAGGCTTTTGACTGGGAGCACAAAAACCTTGAGGGCAAGAAACAGGAACTCTGCAACGAGTTCGCACAGAACCCTGGCATATACAAGCCCTTCTTTACCCTCGACGAGATTTCTGGATTCAAAAACCAACTACACAACAATCCAACGGCAAACCAATCCGCATTCACTATAGTCGCGAAAGTGTTTGTGCCGCTGACGATTATGTGAACCGCGATTTGGAAATTGTATTGCCTATTGACGCTACCGTGGGCAATCTGGTGGACTACATCCATCATTACTACGATGGAGAGAACTACAGTGCCATCCCCTACACCGGTAGCGGCAACTGGTGGACGTTGGAAAGCGACAAGGGCACCATAGCCCAAGTCAATGACGACGGGAAAGGCGTCAGATACAAGATGAGCCCTTCCACGCCTTTGAAAAACCTTGGCATCACAAGAATCAACGGAACGAGATAAAAATTTGTCATGCCATGAAGAAACTATTGTTCATATTAAGCCTTTCATTGTTTTGGGCGAATGCGGCTTTTGCCCAATGGACGGTGCAAACCGTGCCCAACACGCGCATGCAAGGCAACGAAATCCACGTCTCCGACCCCGACGGCTACCTCTCCGACAGCACCGAGAGCGTCATAAATACGGCCTTGTGCGCCATCTGCGACCAAGCCGATGTCTTCGTTGTGACTATATACAGCATCGGGGATGTGGAGCCGAAACACTTTGCCACGGTGGCGGCTATTCCGGAAGATGGTGATTCAAACGATCAGTTTTCATAACATCAACACTAACTTAAAAAACTAAAGCGATGAAAAGAATTACATTATTTTTAGCGGTCGTTGCGATGTCCGTCAGCATGGCCAAGGCACAAGGCTACGGCATCACCTTTGGCGAACTTGAAGTGACCGCCGAAAACGCCGCCGACATCTTCGGCAACGGCAAGGCTGCGTATGACGCAACGCAAAACACGCTGACATTACAAGACGGCTTCAATTATCACTTGAGCACGAATTTCGTGACCATTGCTACTGGAAACGACTTCCACATCAGGCTTGAAGGCAATGCCGAGATGGCGGCCTCTATCGATTGCAGCGACAACCTGTTCATCGAAACCTCAGAACCTCAGACACTGAAGATCACGTCTAACATCTCAGGGTCGGCGCTGAAATGCCCCAATCTCACTATTGAAAACAATGTGACCCTCGACCTGCTTTCGCGCAACTCGCAGGATGGGATGTTTGCTCTCGACTGCGCTGACAACCTGACGGTGAATGGCGCAATACTATTGGCTGAAGTCACTACCTCACGGATGGCTGTGGCAACACGTCAACTGAACCTCAACAATTGTTGGCTGCAAAAGCCACGCGGGGGCACTGTCAGCCAAGTTGAAGGTGGCATCTGCTTCGGCGATGGTATTCCAGCCAAGCAAGTACGCATTGTCGTTGAAGGATTTGGCATCGATGAAAACCTAAACACTCCGACCGAAAAAGTGCACAAGGTATTCGAGAATGGCCAAGTTCTCATCATCAAGGAAGGCAAGCGATACAATCTTAAAGGGCAGGAAATAAAATAACCCTTTGAAATTCAAAATGATACAAAAAAGCCTCGAGTGACTATAGTCGCCCGAGGCTTTTTTTTATTGTTGATTATTGTCAATTATTCTGCATCCAAGGCCTTAGCTTCGTCAAACATCTTGAGTTGCACGTACATGGTCTTCAAGACGCTCTTCACTTCAGGCGTGGGCTGGGCTTCGTAAGCCTGCTTCACGTAAGGCAGACCCGTACGCACGAGTTCCTCGGCCTGCTCGACCAGCTCGTTGTACTCCTTCACCTTATCAAGGGGCAGGTCGTTGGCTTGGGTCTTCAGCTTGTTCGACAGAGTGATGTACATGGCGCCGAGGTTGTAGATGGCATCGTAATAGTTCGGGTTCACCTTGATAGCGGCCTCATAGTACTCGATGGCCTTGTCGCTGTTGTAGACGTCGTTGTTCTCGTCACCATAGATAGTACCCAGGATGAACAAGATGGAAGCATTGTCCGGATCGAGCTTGTTCAGTTCGACGAGGTCGTTGATGGCTTCTTCGCCCTTGCCTTGCTTCAGGTAGACGTTCACCTTCTCGATAATCATGGCGGCGTCGCCAGGATATTTCTCCAAGCCTTCGTTAATCATCTCGAAAGCCTTGTCCTCATTGCCGAGGCCGTGGTAAGAGGCGGCCAAGTGCTTGTAAATGTTCACATCGTCAACACCATTGTTCTTCAGTTCGGTGAAGTATTCCAAAGCCATGTTGTAGTCTTCAGCCCGCAAAGAGGCAGTGGCGGCGAGGTTCAGCATGTCGTTGGCATCGTTGCTACCAAGCTGTTTGGCAATGTCGTAAGCCTTCTTGAACATGGGAGCGGCTTCGGCAAAGTTGCCCGCGTTGTATGCATCAGCACCTTTAGTATAATAGGTGTTCATGACATAGCTCACACGCTGATAGACTTCCTGCTTGATTTGTTCGTCCTTAAGAAAATCAGGGTTCTTCATGCAGTTCATCAGCGATTCGTAAACAATCTCAAGTGCATCAGGAGCTTTGGCCATCAGAGCTTCATCACCCGATTGGATAATGTTCTGGTAGATTGAAGCACGATACAGCCAGGCTTGCGACTGGTCGTTGGGCTTCATCCCCAAGAATTGCTCGTGGTTGACGCACTTCTCGATGGATACCATGGCCTTTTCATATTGGCCATTCTTGTTGTACATGAAGGCATCGGTTCTGTCCTTCTTCTGGGCCATCATCACGTTGGCAGTGAGCACAATGGCCAGCAAAATCATTACTTTTTTCATTTTTTTCAGGTATTTAAAGTTTGACAATTCGCTAGTTTGTTTCTTTCTCTACAATTATTGTTCCAAAGTGTTTTCGGTGGAGTCTTCAGTCGGCCCTTCGATAGGCTCAGAGACCTCAGTGGATTCGGTCGGCGTTTCGACAGGTTCAACGGTCTCTTCCTCGTCCTCATGTTCCACCTTGGTGACGGCAGCGATTTCATCGGTGCCACGCAGGTCGATGAGTTTCACACCTTGTGTGGCGCGACCCATCACACGCAACTTGCTGACTTCCATACGGATAACAATACCCGACTTGTTGATGATCATCAAGTCTTCGTCGTCGGTCACGCCCTTAATGGCGATGAGGTCGCCCGTCTTGTCAGTGATGTTCAAGGTCTTGACGCCCTTCGCGCCACGGTTGGTGATGCGGTAGTCGTCAATGTCGGAGCGCTTGCCGAAGCCTTTTTCGGAAACGACAAGCACAGTCTGTTGCGGGTCGTTGATGCACACCATGCCGATAACCTCATCATTTTCAGAGGCTAAGGTGATTGCTTTCACACCTGTGGCTGTACGTCCCATCGGGCGGACGGTCTGCTCATTGAAGCGCACGGCCTTGCCCGAGCGGACAGCCATCAGCACCTCGTCGTTGCCCGAAGTCAGGCAAGCCTCAAGGAGCTGGTCGTCCTCACGAATGTTGACTGCGATGATGCCGTTTTGGCGGATGTTCTTATAGGCCGCCAGCGTGGTCTTCTTGATGATGCCCTTCTTGGTGCAGAGGATGATGTAGTTGTTTTCGAGGTAGTCCTCATCGGTCATGCTCTTCACGTTGAGGTAGGCCATCACCTTATTGTCCTTGTCAAGCGGCAACAGGTTTTGGATGGCGCGACCCTTGCTGTTCTTGCCTTCTTCAGGAATCTCAAAGGCCCTGAGTTTGTAGCACTTGCCTTGTTCGGTGAAGAAGAGCAGATGGTTGTGATTGGTGGCCGTAAAGATGTGCTCGATGAAGTCGGTGTCGCGGGTAGCGGAGCCTTTCGAGCCCTTGCCTCCCCTACTCTGCACTCGGTATTCGCTCAGCGGCGTGCGCTTGATGTATCCGAGGTGAGAGATAGTGATGACCACGGCGTCGTCGGCGATGATGTCTTCCATGCGGAATTCGCCGGCAGCGGGCACGATTTGGGTGCGGCGTGCATCGCCATATTTTTCCTTGATAACCAAAAGTTCGTCCTTGATGATCTGGAACTGCAAATCCTCATTTTGTAGAATATCGTGGAAATGCTTGATGCGTTCGTGGATTTCATCCAACTCGTCCATGATCTTCTTGATTTCGAGACCGGCCAACTGACCGAGGCGGTAGGCCACAATAGCGCTGGCTTGCGGGTCGTCGAAGCCGAACTTCTCCATGATGGCTTGCTTGGCTTCAGGCGTGCCGCCCGTGCAGGCACGGATGGTGGCGATGATTTCATCGACGATGTCGATGGCGCGGGCCAAACCCTCCAAGATATGGGCGCGCTCCTCAGCTTTTTTCAGCTCGAAGCGGGTGCGACGCAAGATGATTTCATGGCGGTGTGCCACAAAATGCTCTATCAACTGCTTGAGGTTCAAGGTATAAGGACGTCCATTGACCAAAGCCACATTGTTCACGTTGAACGAACTTTGGAGCGGCGTCATCATGAAGAGCTTGTTCAGCACCACGTCAGGGTTGGCGTCGCGCTTCAGTTCATAGACCACGCGGATGCCCTTGCGGTCGCTCTCGTCGCGAATGTCGGCGAGGCCTTCCAGCTTTTTGTCCGTCACCAAGTCGGCGGTCTTCTTGATCATCTCGGCCTTGTTCACCTGATAAGGAACCGAAGTGGCGATGATGCGCTCGTGGCCGTTATGTTCTTCGAAGTGGGTCTCGCCGCGCAAAACGATACGTCCCCTACCCGTCTCAAAGGCCTCACGCACACCCTCGTAGCCGTATATCACGCCGGCGGTTGGGAAATCGGGCGCCTTGATGTATTGCATCAGCTCGGGGATGGTGATGTCGCGGTTGTCGATGTAGGCGATGATGCCGTCTACGCATTCACTGAGGTTGTGCGGTGCCATGTTGGTGGCCATACCCACCGCGATGCCGTTGGTGCCATTAATCAATAAGGTGGGCAGCTGGGTGGGCAGCACGGTCGGCTCTTGCAGCGAGTCATCGTAGTTGTTCTGGAAATCGACGGTGTCCTTATCGAGGTCGTCAAGCATTTCCTCGGAAATCTTCTGGAGGCGTGCCTCGGTGTAACGCATGGCAGCGGGGCTGTCACCGTCCATCGAGCCAAAGTTGCCCTGACCGTCCACCAAAGGATAACGCAGCGACCACCACTGGGCCATACGCACCATAGCGTCATAAACGGAAGAGTCGCCGTGCGGGTGGTACTTACCGAGCACGTCACCGACGATACGAGCCGATTTCTTGTAGCCGCTCCTCGACGTGATGCCCGACTCCTTCATGCCGTAGAGCACGCGGCGGTGCACCGGCTTAAGGCCGTCGCGCACGTCGGGCAAGGCACGTGAAATGATGACCGACATCGAATAATCGATGTAAGCCGATTTCATCTGGTTCTCAAGGTTGACCTTGATGATTTTTTCTCCCGTGTTCTCTGGGATGTTATCTCCCTGATTCTCAGGAGTGATGTTATTGTTTTCGTCCATTTTTGGGTTTTGTTTTTCGCTTTTTCTAATAAGGGTGCAAAGATAGGGAATTTTCGGATAAGTTTGATAAAAAGCACTGAAAATTTACTTCACATCCCTTCTAAGTACCCCAACCGACAGTGTTTTCATGGTATTTCCGGAGTTTGAAGAGACACCGAAGTTGTTTTTCTTGGTTTCAAAAACCAATAAAATTCGGATTTAAATTCCGAAAATTTTAGTAAAATTCGGAATAGTATTCCGAAAATTATTATATTTGCAGCCTAGAAAACATCATCACAATGATTCAGCGAATACTAACACAAGATGCTCTGATAGAGGACAATACGTTTTTATTTGGAGCCAGACAGACGGGAAAAACAACTTTGTTACTCCAACTTTTTCCCGACGCACGATTCTATGACTTACTTGAAAGCAATACTTTTGAACGTTTGCAGCGCAACCCATCACTGTTGCGACAAGACTTAGAGCTATGCGAAAGCGGCACTTTGGTCATCATCGATGAAGTGCAGTCCTTGCCGATTTTGTTGAACGAAGTGCAGTGGCTCATCGTTCGGAAAGGCATCCGATTCATCCTAAGCGGGTCGAGTGCACGAAAGCTGAAGCGCAGCGAAGCCAATATGCTCGGTGGAAGGGCAATACAAACCCACCTTTATCCCTTAGTCAGTGCTGAAATCCCTGATTTCGATTTGGTTAAGGCTGTCAACCAAGGGATGATTCCGAGGCATCATCTTGCTCGAAAGGACAAGTATTGGTCAATGCTGCAAGCCTATGTTGCTGTATATTTGCGCGAGGAAATCAAGGCAGAAGCCATAGTGAGAAACCTTAGCACCTTCACCCGTTTCTTGGAGGCAGCCGCATTAACCGACGGAGAAATGGTGAACTACAGCAACATTGCGCAAGATTGCGGCATCGACTCCAAAACTGTCGCGGCCTATTTCTCCATTTTGGAGGAAACCCTGATCGGCTACATGGTACCCGCCTATACAAAAGTCGTCAAACGAAAGGTTCGACAGGCGCCCCGTTTCTATTATTTCGATGTCAGCATTCCCAATTATTTACTCGGTCGCCGCAACATGACACCAGGTTCCGCTGATTTCGGCCATGCTTTTGAACACCTTATCATTCAAGAAATTGTGGCCTATTTGGGCTATCATTGCCAGTTGGAAAAACTATCGTATTGGCACACCTATTCCGACTATGAAGTGGATGCCGTTTTGGGTGACGCAGAGGTTGGCATTGAAGTCAAGTCTGTGGAAGAAGTGCAATCGCGACATCTTCATGGCTTGAAAGCCTTCAAGGAAGAGCATCCTGATGTGCGCATGATTGTGGTTTCACTCGATCCTATCCCTCGACTGTTCAAGGAAGTGGAAATATGGCCTGCAAAGCAGTTTTTGTCACAACTTTGGGCAGGGAAAGTTTTCCAATGCGTATAAGAAGGCACAATAATCTTGAAAAGATGTAAAAATATGGCGCGGCGCGGTTTTTGTTTGTACCTTTGCACCCCAAATCGAAGGAAATTTCTGAGATTGGGCATTTTATTTTTATTGTTGAATATCAAATAGTTACATTTATATGGATGCAAAATTCTCTCCACGGGTTCGTGACATATTGTCACTCAGCCACGAGGAAGCGAAACGGCTTGGCAACGCATACGTGGGTTTGGAGCACCTTTTTTTGGGCATGTTGAAGGAAGGCGGCAGCATTTCCATCAAGATGCTGGAAAACCTCAACCTCAACATGGAGGTCTTCACGAAGAAACTGGAAGCCTCGGTGAGGACAGCCAACCCCTACCCTAACAACAACCTCGCCTTGCCGCTCACCAAGCAGGCCGAGCGCGTGCTGAAGTTCACCTACATCATCGCCAAGGAGTTCCGTTCGGAAACAGTCAGGTCGGAGCACCTCATGCTGGCCATCCTGCACGAAAAGAACAACATCATCTCACAAAACCTTGAGTTTGAGGGTATCAACTACGACAACTTCAAAGACGAACTGATACGCTACAACGCCTCGACCGGCAAGGACAACCCCGTGCAGCAAGAGGAAAACGCCCCTGCGCCACATAACATCTATGAGGAGGAAAACGACGAGCTGGACGACCTTTTGAACGAAATCAAGCCACAACAGGATAAGCCAAAGAAAACCAGCAACATAAAGAGCAAGACGCCCGTGTTGGACAACTTTGGCCGCGACCTCACAAAAGCCGCTGAGGAAAACCGCCTCGACCCCATCGTGGGCCGCGAACGCGAGCTAGAACGCATCGCCCAAATCCTGAGCCGTCGCAAGAAAAACAACCCGATCTTGATTGGCGAACCTGGCGTGGGCAAGTCGGCCATCGCCGAGGGCCTGGCCATCCGCATCATCCAGCACCGCGTGCCGCGCACCTTATTTAATAAGCGCGTCGTCATGCTCGACCTCGGCTCGGTGGTGGCAGGCACGAAATACCGAGGCCAGTTTGAGGAACGCATCAAGGCCATCCTCAACGAACTGACTGCCAACCGCGACATCATCCTTTTTGTCGACGAAATCCACACGCTCGTCGGTGCAGGCAATGCCAACGGCTCGTTGGATGCCAGCAACATGTTCAAGCCGGCCTTGGCACGCGGCGAACTGCAGTGCATCGGCTCCACCACCTTGGACGAATACCGCCAATATATCGAAAAGGACGGTGCTTTGGAGCGCCGTTTCCAGAAAATCCTCGTCGAGCCGACCACGCCTGAGGAAACCATTGAAATTCTGAACAATATCCGGCCGCGCTATGAAGACCATCATCTAGTCAGCTACACGCCCGAGGCCATCGAAGCCTGCGTGAAACTCACCGACCGCTACCTCACCGACCGCCACCTGCCCGACAAGGCCATCGATGCCTTGGACGAGGCCGGAGCGCGAGTTCATATCAAAAACATCGACGTGCCAAGCGAAATCACCGAGTTGGAAAACCGCTTGGAGGACGTGCGCAAAGACAAGAAGGCCGCCGTCGCCGAACAGAAATTTGAAGAAGCGGGCATGTACCGTTCTGAGGAAATCAAACTCATCGACCGCCTCGAAAAGGCCAAAAAGGAATGGGACGAAAATGCCGTGGCACATCGCCAAAAGGTTACAGAACAAAATGTTGCGGAAGTCGTGGCCATGATGACCGGCGTGCCTGTGCAGCGCATCGCCAAGAATGAAAGCGACCGCCTAATGAGCATGGAAAGCGAGCTGGGCGGCACCGTCATCGGACAGGACGAGGCCATCAAGAAGGTGACCAAGGCCATTCGCCGCAACCGTGCCGGACTGAAAGACCCCAACAAGCCCATTGGCTCGTTCATCTTCCTCGGCCCTACAGGTGTCGGCAAGACTTATTTGGCCAAGGTTTTGGCAAAGTATCTTTTTGATTCTGAGGACGCTCTGATTCGCATCGACATGAGCGAATACATGGAAAAGTTTGCCGTCTCGCGCCTCGTGGGAGCGCCTCCTGGATACGTCGGTTATGAAGAGGGCGGCCAGCTCACCGAGAAAGTGCGCCGCAAGCCCTACTCCATCGTCCTGCTCGATGAAATCGAAAAGGCCCACCCCGACGTGTTCAACCTACTCCTGCAAGTGCTTGACGACGGTCAACTCACTGACAGCCTAGGCCGTAAGGTCGACTTCAAGAACACTATCATCATTATGACCTCCAACATCGGATCGCGGCAGTTGAAGGACTTCGGTCAGGGCGTGGGCTTTGGCACACAGGCCAAACTCAACGCCAAGAACGAGTATTCGCAAAGCGTCATCGAGAACGCCCTGAAGCGCACCTTCGCGCCCGAATTCCTCAACCGTGTAGACGATGTAGTGATGTTCAACTCCTTGGAAAAGAAAGACATCCACAAGATTATCGAAGTGGAGATGCGCCATGTCGTGAAGCGTGTCGAGGAGATGGGCTATCATGTCGAACTCACCGAAAAGGCTTTGGATTTCATCGCCGAAAAAGGCTGGGACGAGCAATTCGGCGCCCGCCCGCTGAAACGCGCCATCCAGAGGTACGTGGAGGACGTGCTGGCCGACAAGATCATCGCCACACAGATGCACATCGGCGACCTGATTTCCATCGACTTGGGCGAAAACGGCGAGGAAACCATTGTGAACATCATCCCGAAGAACGCCAAAATCCTTGAAGAAGCCACTGCCTGACAATGAATTACGACTTTAGGAAACATATCAGCAGCCCGATTTTCAAGGTCATCGCCTACTCCAGCATGGAGTTGGGCTATAAGAGCTATGTCATCGGCGGCTACGTGCGCGATATCCTTTTGCGCCGGCCGTCCAACGACATCGACGTGGTGACGGTAGGCAGTGGCATTGCATTGGCCAAAAAAGTCGCCTCTCACCTGCCCGGCCACAAGGAAGCCAAGTATTACGGCGCTTTCGGCACGGCCATGATCCGCTACGACGGCATGGAAGTGGAGTTTGTGGGCGCACGCAAGGAGTCCTACGACCGCAACAGCCGCAAACCCGTGGTGGAAGACGGCACGTTGCAAGACGACCAAAACCGCCGCGACTTCACCATCAACGCGATGGCTATCAGCCTCAACAAGGAGGACTTCGGTGCTTTCGTCGACCCCTTCAACGGCATGGCCGACCTCGAGGAACTGACCATCCGCACACCTCTTGACCCCGACATCACCTACAGTGACGACCCGCTCCGCATGATGCGCGCGATTCGTTTTGCCTCACAACTGCGCTTTTACATCGAAAATGAGTCGTTTGAGTCCATCAAGCGCAACGCCGAGCGCATTAAAATCGTGTCGATGGAACGTGTCACTGAGGAACTGAACAAAATCATCCTCTCGCCACGGCCTTCCGTCGGCTTCAAACTGCTCGACCAAAGCGGGCTTTTGAAGCTGATTTTCCCGCAGCTTTCACTTCTCAAAGGAGTTGAGATAATACAAGGTAAAGGCCATAAAGACAACTTTTTGCACACTTTACAAGTCCTTGACCAAGTAGCCGAGAAAAGCGACGACCTTTGGCTGCGTTGGGCGGCCTTGTTGCACGACATCGCCAAGCCACAAACCAAGCGTTGGGAAGACGGTACAGGCTGGACGTTCCACGGACACGAGTTCAAAGGCTCCAAGATGGTACCAAAGATTTTCGCAACCATGAAGTTGCCCCTGAACGAAAAGATGAAATATGTGCAAAAGCTTGTTCTTCTGCATCTTAGACCCATCGTCCTTGCCGAAGACGAGGTGACCGACTCCGCCGTGCGCCGCCTCCTTTTCGATGCCGGCGACGACATCGACGACCTGATGCTGCTTTGTCACGCCGACATCACCTCGAAGAACGAGGAAAAAGTGAAGAAATTCCACCACAATTTCGAGATTGTTCAGGAGAAGCTGAAAGAAATCGAAGCCAAGGACCACCTGCGCAACTGGCAGCCCCCCATCGACGGCATCGCCATCATGGAGACTTTCAACATTCCCGAGGGTCGCGAGGTGGGCGTCATCAAAAACGCCATCCGCGAGGCCATCTTAGACGGCGTCATCGGAAACAACTTCGCCGAAGCCTATGACTTTATGAAGGAAGAAGGCAAAAAGCTGGGTCTCAGTGTGGTAAAAGAAATCAGCGAACCGATTGTGGTGGCGAATAATGGGCCTGTTCCGAATAAAGTCTAATATGAAAACCCTTATCGTTATCGCCGGCCCCACCGCTTCGGGCAAGACTGCCTTCTCCATTACGTTGGCCAAGGCACTGAACACTGTTATCATCTCCGCTGACAGCCGTCAGTTTTACAAGGAGATGAGCATCGGGACAGCCGCGCCAACACCTGAAGAATTGCTTCAAGTAAAACATTATTTCGTACACAATATCAGCATTGAAGACAAATATGATGTGGCCGATTATGAGCGGGAAGTCCTGGCTTTGCTTGACGAGCTTTTCAAGACCTACGACAACGTAATTCTAACTGGTGGCTCAGGTCTTTTTATTGATGCGGTGTGCAACGGCATCGACGAAATGCCCGACGTACAGCCCGAGATTAGAAAGAAGGTGGAAAAGCTCCTGCAAGAAGGTGGAATTAACGCTTTAAGTAAGGAAGTTCAACTACTTGACACAGAATATTTTGCTATCGTTGACCAACAGAACCCACGCCGTCTGCAACGCGCCTTGGAAATCTGCTACCAGACAGGCAAAACCTTCACCTCTTTCCGACAAGGAAATGCCGCCAAACGCGATTTCAAGATCATCAAATATGCCCTGCTTTGGGACCGTCAGACCCTCATTGAGCGCATTGACCGCCGCGTGGACATGATGATGGAGCAAGGTTTACTTGAGGAAGCCAAGGCCTTATACACAAAACGCCAACTGAACGCACTCAACACAGTGGGTTACAAGGAGTTGTTTGCCTATTTTGACGGGCAATGCTCTCTCGTTGAGGCCGTCGAACAAATCAAAATCCACACGCGGCAATACGCCAAGCGTCAGATGACCTGGCTGCGGCGGGATGCTGGTTACCAATGGATTACGCCAGAAGAGCTGGATGAGGTGGTGACGGCTTTTGCTCCTGTCGCCCCTACGGGGCTTCAATGACAACCATTCGTTTTTCGGCAGGGGTTCCATTGCATTCCACCGCCTGCCTATTGTCTGTCGTCCCTACGGGACTTTACATGTCGTCACCCCCTAGAGAGACAACTCATGGATTGTAGTCTAACGTAGTAAAACTCACCTCTTCACCATAAGTCATACCAGCACTATTGACAGCATAAGCTCTAACATAGTAGGTAGTATTAGTGGTTAATCCAGTCATTTCCACTGTAAAAGCCCCGGTACCCGTGCCACCAACAGCATGACTATCATTCAAAGTCGGAGTGTGGTTCGTACTCCAACAAATGCCACGTTCGGTCACTGTCAAGCCGCCATCGCTCATTACGTATCCACAACCCACAGCAGTAGTATCAGCAATGTTCGTGATACTGTCAGTAGTTACCGCAGGCAACAAATAGGCTGAAGTTGGGGCATAAACCAGACGAACTGACATTCCATAGTTACGTAAATCATAATTATTCGTATTGCAACTTCCTGAACTAAAGAAAAGTGAATAAGCTCGGGAATAGCCGGAGGCACTCAAACACCACGATGATGACCAATACCAACCTGAATTGTCATAATTGAGTGTGTTCCCATTACGAAGTCCACAAGCAGGAAGAAAAACTGCGCCATATTGCTCCAATATGCTCCAGTCAGAAGAAGTAATAATGTTACTATCATAATTGGCATTTACTCCGTTCGTATTGATGAGTTCATAAACAGAAGGATTCCAATTGTCGGGTAGTAGAATAATTCCGCCAACACCATTAACCCGAGCGTGAGCGAATCTTATTCCCGAATCGGTAGTCCGTGTAAGAATCAGATAAGCCCATTCATTTTGGGTCAATGTGCGCCAATGATTGGTCTGATTGCCCCCATTATTAATAGAATTGTAACCCCAATCAGCAATACCTGTTTCATTATACAGATTATTATCATTTACACCATAAGCCCAATAGTCATCATTATTGGTGCTTGCAGACCAAGGCTGGTAACAAACCGCTCCATGATTGTAACCGCTTGTTGCCCAACCAAATAAATCGATATAACCTGTATAGTATTCTGAAATGTTGGCGTTGTATGCCCCGATGCGGTCGTATTGATGCTCAGCGAAACGCCAAGTGTTGGTCGATGCCTGATATTGCAGGTTGCCTTGCGAGAAATACACTTGGTCGCCCTCCACGTTGATGGTAAATAAACCGTTGATGGCTCCTACTGGAATCTCAGAATTCGAGCCTATCACAAAACTGACATCCTCATCCTTCATGGACTTATACATCAGCCCTTTGCCGGGAATCAAACGTTGCAGCCCGCCATACCACTGCCCGTTCATAAACATGGAAGTGGTGGTCTGCGTTTTAATCACATCCCCTTCCGATGGAGGAATTGAGGCCAAAGCCGTTGCAAGATCCATCGTGTCGGCACGAGGATAGCTCACCCACGTCCAACCAGGATTCAAGGTAATCGTAACTTGTTGTGCCAAAACGTGATGGCTTGCCATCGCCATCGGAAGCACAAACAATAAAAGCATACATGATTTTTTCATAGTGGTATAGTTTTGAGATTATTATTCCTTTCTGTCTTTTCAGCATCAGACAAAAAAAAGCGTGAACCCAACCGTTTTCCGCTCTTCGAGGTATTGGCGTAACCTAATGCGTACAGAAAATGATCCAGCCCACGCCATAACGTGAGCATCTATTCAAATTCTAATTACGCATTCTCTCGTAAACGCCAATTTTCGAAGAGAAGTAATTTGTCTAAATGCCTTGTTTATAATGATTTATAATCCGATTCTTTCTATTCTGTTTTTCGTTTAGATTAGACTTCCGTTCAATGATGCTGCAAATTTAGCAAAACTTGGTGGATTCCAGCGTTTTCAGGCAAAAAAATTGCGGCAAGGTCTCCCCTGCCGCAGTTTTCGATGATTTTGTTTGGGCGATTACAGCCTCTCGTTCACCACGTCCCAATCAATAATCTGCCACAAAGCGGCGAGATGGTCGGGGCGACGGTTCTGATAGTCAAGGTAATAGGCGTGCTCCCAAACGTCGAAAGTCAGCAAAGGCTTCAGGCCGCGCTGCACAGGGTTGTTAGCGTTGGGCTCCTGCGTGATTTGGAGCTTGCCGTCCTTGTCAACGGAGAGCCACACCCAGCCTGAACCGAACAAAGTGGCGCCTTTCTTGGCGAACTCCTCCTTGAACGCCTCGAAGCTACCGAATTGCTGGTCAATCCATTGGGCTATCACACCCGTGGGCTTGTTGTCGGCTTTCGGGGCGCGGAACTGGGTGAAATACATCTCGTGGTTGAGAATTTGTCCGGCGTTGTTGAACACGCCACCGTCGGCGGTCTTCACAATGTCCACAAGGAGCATATCGGCGTACTTTGTGCCTTCGATAAGGCCGTTGAGGTTGTTGACATAGCCCTGCAGGTGCTTGCCGTGGTGGAAACCAATGGTCTCCTTGCTGATGACGGGCTCAAGCGCGTTGGCCTCGTAAGGCAGTTGAATCAGTTGGTATTTCATAGTATTTCAATTTGTTGTTAGTGATTGCAAAAATAGCAAAAAGAGGGATTCCTTCGCAGAAATCCCTCAAAAATTCATTGGTTCATGTAAATTTGGTAGAGCGGCGAGTCGGGCACGCTCTTGAGGCGCTTCAAGGCACGGTCGCGGATTTGCCGCGTGCGCTCACGCGAGATGTCGAGCTTCATCGCGATTTCTTCCAGCGAGTATTCGCGCGGTGTGCCCAGGCCGAAATACATCCGGATGATGGTGCGCTCCTTCTCGGAGAGCAGGTCCAACGAATGGCGGATGGCGCGGCTCGTCGACTCCTGCTCCACTGCGCTATCGGTCTGAACCTCATCGTCTTGCACGAACACATCCAAGAAGTTGGCGTCATCGCTGTCGTCCAAAGGCGCATCGGTCGAAACATGGCGTGAGGTGAGGCTTATCAGCTGCTCCACCTTGTCCTCGTCCAAGCCCACAGCCTCGGCGATTTCCTTCACCGTCGGGCGACGTTCCAGCTGCTGCTCCAGTATGGAAACGGCCTTCTTCACCTTGGCCAAGGCTCCCACTTGGTTCATGGGCAGGCGGATGATGCGGGCCTGTTCGGCGACGGCCTGAAGGATGCTCTGCCGGATCCACCACACGGCGTAGGAAATGAACTTGAAGCCGCGCGTCTCGTCGAAGCGTTGTGCGGCCTTCACCAAGCCCAGATTGCCCTCATTGATAAGGTCTTGCAGGCTCAGGCCCTGGTTTTGGTATTGCTTGGCCACCGACACCACAAAGCGCAAATTGGCTCGCACCAGCTTATCCAAGGCCACCTGATCGCCGTCCTTGATACGCTGGGCCAGTTCCACCTCCTCGTCGGCGGTCAGCAGGCGCTCCTTGGCGATGTCGGACAGGTACTTGTCAAGCGTCCCCGTGTCGCGCTGCGTGATTTGTTTTGAAATTTTCAGTTGTCTCATTGTTTTAAATCTTTAATTGTTTTACATAAAATTCCACACTGCATAATCAATCTCCACTTGATTTTTTTCGCATAATCCTTCGGTTTAGGGAGGCCGTATGGAGCCGGCACTCCCCTCGCCAAAAGTATAATTTTATCAAAAACCGTACCGAAATCGTTGGATTTCAGTTAAAAAGTGCATCAAAGCATCCATTAGTAGAAGAACGAACCCATCATGCCGTTGGGATACACACCTTCGATGGTAGTACGGCGCGAGCGGTTGTTCTGCAAAGCGCTCTCAAGGTCGGTCTTGTTGTTGACGGCGTAACCGTTCACCTTGGTGATGACGAAGTCGACGGGGACACCGGAGTTCATGAAGCGGCCTTCGCGTATCTCAACGATTTTCAGGCCGTTACGGATGTTCAAGCGGCTCATCTCGTTTTGGTTGACCGACTGTAGCATCAGGCCAAACTCGGCGTTGTAAAAGCTGTCGCCGCTTCTGACCATGTCGACGTTGCCAGCCTCATTGAGCAAAGTCAACTCATAATGATGGTGCTTGCCGTTGCGGTTCACCTCCACGTCGACTTTGTCGCCCGGGCGATATTGTCCAACACTTTCCCTGAGTTGCGTGGTCGAGTTCACCGCTTTGCCGTTGATGCTCGTGATGACATCGCCGGCCTTCATGCCAGCCTGTTTTGCAGCGCCGCCGTCGGTGACATCTCCAACATACACGCCCTCAATGTTTTCCAAGCCTTCCTTCTCGGCCAACTCCTGCGTGAGTTCGGCGATTTGAACGCCGAGATAGCCACGTTGGGTGGTGCCGTAGAGGAGCAAATCGTCAACGACCTTACGGACAATGTTCGACGGAATGGCGAAGGAATAACCCTCGTAAGAACCTGTATGTGAGGCGATTGCCGCGTTGATACCGATCAGCTCGCCCTTGGTGTTCACCAAAGCGCCACCACTGTTGCCAGGATTGACGGCCGCATCGGTCTGGATGAAGGACTCCACGGAGGTGCCTTCGCCTAAGATGCTGAGGTTACGCGCCTTGGCACTCACGATGCCCGCCGTGACGGTCGAGGTCAGGTTGAAGGGATTACCGACGGCCAGCACCCACTCGCCGATGCGCACTTGGTCGGAGTCACCGAAGATAAGATAGTCCAAGTCGCTGGCTTCCACTTTGATAAGGGCCAAGTCAGTGGTCGGGTCCGTCCCGATGACGGTGGCCGTTTTCTTCACCTTATTATTAAAGGTGACCTCCACTTCATCGGCGCCGTCCACGACGTGGTTATTGGTGACGATGTATCCATCAGGGGTTAAGACCACGCCAGAGCCGTAAGCCACCATAGTGTTGTTACGCGTCTGTCCCGGATAGCCATAAAGCTGTCCGAGCAAAGCGCCGAAGAAGTCATTGTAAGTCGTGCTTTGGCGCACCACTTTCGTCATGATATGCACGACCGCGTTGACGCTGTTTTCAGCGGCATCGACGAAGTCAGGGGTGTTTTGCGTGGGCAAAAAGGCCGCGCGCTGCACCGTAGGTTGCTGAACCTGTTCGACTTGCGATACGGGTTCCTGTTCAGTTTGGGTCAGTTCGTTGTTTTGGGTTGAATTGCCACACGATGCCGCCACCAGCAGTCCAGCCAGCATCAAAGTCATACTCACTTTTCTCATTTCAATTGTATTTTAGGGTTTCGTTCGTTTTCTTGACTTATTAATGCTATTTTTCCGCCTTTATTGCACCGAAAAGTGTATTTTTGTCGGAAAATTTAGCGGATTAGGCTTATCAAATTACATGCCAATCCGCACCTTAATGCCACTTTTTCAACAAAATAGGGATTATGTTCATCAAAAACGACACGATTTCGCTCCGTTGCGCCGAACCTGACGATGCTGACCGGATTTACAGTTGGGAGAACGACCGCACCGTTTGGCGTGTCAGCGGAACGTTTGTGCCATATACGCGCTTCCAAATCGAGCAGTTCTTGCTGAATAACAACGACTTGTTCAGCCAAAAGCAACTCCGCCTGATGATCGACCTGAACGAGACCCAAACCTCCATCGGCTGCCTCGACCTTTACGACTACGACCCTATCAACGAGCACGTTAGCATCGGCATCCTCATTGATGCAGCGCACCGAAAACAAGGCTATGCCAAAAGCGCATTGGAACTATGCCTGACTTATCTTTTCAACGATTTGATGCTGCATCAAGCCTTTTGCGTCATCGACGAGCTGAACGTGGAAAGCCAGCAAGTTTTTGAGAAACAAGGCTTTGTGCTTTGCGGACGGCGCAAGGAATGGATTAGGACGGCGGAGGGGTTTGTTGATTTAAGGGAGTATCAACTCATTAATCGGAATTAATACTATGGTCAAAATAGAAACGAAACTACCCAAGGAAAAAAAGAAGAAAACCAAGAAGAAAAGCGGAAAACTGGTTCGCCTTACCATCATATTGGTAATCAGTATTTTATTTGTCTTTGCCTTAGCCTTCGGCTACTGGGCCTTCCGCACAATCATGTCATCTAACGTGACCACCCACGACGGCAAAGAAGCGGTCATTTTCATCCATACAGGCAGCACTTTCGACGATGTAAAGTCCACATTGGCGGAAGGGCATTACCTCGCTAACGAGGGCAGTTTCAACTGGGTAGCGAAACAAAAAGAGTATCCGCAGAATGTCCGTCCCGGACGCTATGTGCTGAAAAACGGCATGAGCAACAACCAGCTCGTGAACATGTTGCGCGGCGGGCTGCAAAGTCCTGTCAATGTGACCTTTAACAACATGCGCGACGTGGACCAGTTGGCCGGACGCATCGCCAAGCAAATCGAGGCCGACTCCGCATCGATTTCACAACTCTTTCATGATCAGGAATATATCAAAGAACACGGGTTCAACAACTACACCATCCCTGCCCTATTCCTCCCCGACACCTACCAATTCTATTGGAACACCGATGCCGAGGGCTTTGCAACGCGTATGTTGCAGGAATACAGCAAGTTCTGGACCGACGAGCGCAAGGAGCAGGCCAAGAATCTCGGCCTCACCCCTATCCAAGTCAGCACCTTGGCTTCCATCGTAAACAAAGAAACCAACATGACGGACGAGATGCCGCGTGTGGCGGGCGTTTACCTCAACCGACTGAAAAACAACTGGTTACTTCAAGCTGACCCTACTCTCATCTTCGCCCTTAACGACTATAGCATCAAGCGAGTGCTGAACGTGCACAAAGAGGTGGAGTCGCCGTACAACACCTATAAATATGTAGGCCTGCCGCCTGGCCCCATCTGCATCCCGTCGGTGGCCGCCGTGAAGTCCGTGCTCAACGCCGAGCAACACCATTATTTCTATTTCTGCGCCAAGGAGGACTTCTCCGGCTACCACAATTTCGCCAAAACCCTCGCCGAGCACAACCGCAACGCCGCCAAATACCAACAGGCTTTGAACCAACGGGGGATAAGGTAAGGCGCTTCCCTCGCCCTAAGGGCGATACTACCCGATGCAAGCGCAGCGCGACTTCGGGCAGCAGCCGGCAGGCAAATAAACAACGAATAAATACGACTGCCACAGTATGACAGCCCTACAACTAAACAACTGTAAACTAAACAACTAACAAGATATGAAAGCTTTCAAAGCATACGACATCCGTGGCGAATGGGGCACCGACCTCAACGAAAACATCGCCTACCGCATCGGATATTTTCTACCCGACATCCTCGACACCGACACCTATCTCCTGGGTCGCGACATGCGACTTTCGTCCGACACTTTCTTCGAAGCCCTCACACGCGGCCTCACTGACCGTGGACGCAATGTCGATGACATCGGATTAGCCACGACACCCTTAGTGTATTGGTCTACAGCGAAATACGGCTACGGCGCTTCCATCCAAATCACGGCTTCGCATAACCCGAAACACCACAACGGCCTGAAAATCTCCGCCGCCAACGCCCTTCCCGTGGGCTACGACACCGGCTTGAACCGCTTGGAAGCCTTGGTGGAAAGCGACAAGCCCACACCGCCTTGCGCGACGAAAGGACAGATTCGCAGCAAACAGGTTTTAACCGATTATCTCGCCTTCCAGCAACAGTTTGTCGGTGACCTGTCGAACCTCAACATCGCCGTGGATTGCAGCAACGGCATGGCCTCGCTACTCATCCACAAACTCATCAAGGAAGGCCATTTCATCAACGACACTTTGGACGGCAACTTCCCCAACCATGAGCCGAACCCCTTGGAAGCCAGCGCACAAGAGCAAATCAAGGCATTGGTACTCAAGGAGAAATGCGATGTCGGCGTGCTCTTCGACGGCGACGCCGACCGCGTCACCTTCATCGACGAAAAAGGGCGTTTCATCTCCCCCGACCTCATCATCGCGTTCTTGGGCGACTTCATCATCGGCGAACAGAAGCAGAAAGGCATTGTACTTCAGGACATTCGCAGCTCGCGCGCCATTCAGGAATATTTGGACCGCTATCAGGCCAAGGTGGAAACATGGCGCGTGGGTCGTGCCTACGCTGCCTTGAAGTTGCGCGAACTGGACGGCTGTTACGGTGGCGAACTGGCCGGACACTATTACTTCCGCGACTTCTATTACTCTGATTCCGCGTTACTTGCCGCTTCCATCGTGCTGCGCCTTTTGGCCGAACGCAAAGCCAAAGGTCAAACATTGAGTCAAATCATCGATGAGATTACCCCCTACTCCAATTCGGGCGAGATCAACTTCAAGATTGAGCGCAAGCAAGAGGCCATGGATGCCGTCCGCGACCATTTCACATGCCTCGAGAAACCTGAACGCTTCCTCGATTTCGATGGTTACCGCCTCGACTATCCCGACTGGTGGCTCAACATAAGGCCTTCCAACACAGAGCCTTATCTCCGCTTCCTCTGCGAGGCGAAGAGTGAGACTAAATTGAAAGAAATCATTGCAACGGTGACGGACATCGTGCAGTCGCTGATGTGATTACATGAAGCTACTGCCGCCGATGAACTGGCGCAGCATGGACGTGGCCGGAATTTCGCTATCGGGCACGGGCGTGAAATAATGCAAGAAACGCAGCAACCGGTGCGCCTCGCAATATTCGGGGCAATTGCGTGGCACGCTGGCCAAAATCGACTCGGCATGGTTGCGCATGACTGCAAACTCAAGCAGATAAGCCGAATTGAACATCACATCGGCGTTTTCCTGATACGGGTTGATCCACTTCTCCTCCGCCTCGCACACGCTGGGCCATTGGCTGATGGTCTGCCGCGCACTGAACGCACCTTTATTATAATCGCGCACGATGCGACGCAACAGGCGCGTGTCGTTGGTCGGAATCCAGTTGTGGTCGTCCAAAGCGGTACTGGTCAAGGTGGAGATGAAAATGCGAAACTTGCTGGTTTCCGGGATTTTCTTGGTCAGTTGCGGGTTCAGCGCATGGATGCCTTCAAGCAGCAATACCGTTCCAGGTTTCAGTTGAAGTTTCTTACCGTTATATTCACGGATGCCCGTAACGAAGTTATACTCAGGCACTTCGATTTCCTTTCCATCCAACAGGTCGAGTAAGTCGCGCTCCAACGCATCATGGTCGACGGTCTCGAAATTGTCGAAATCGTATGTCCCATCGGGCAGTTTTGGCGTGTCGACACGGTTCACGAAATAGTCGTCCGTGGAAAAGGAAATGGGCTTAAGTCCGCAGGCAAGCAGCTGAATGCTAATGCGTTTGCAGAATGTAGTCTTACCACTGCTGCTCGGTCCCGTAATCAGCACCACACGGACGGGGTTCTCACTGCGATAACGCCTATCAATTTCCTCTGCAATTTGGACGATTTTCTTTTCTTGCAGTGCCTCAGCCACTTGCACCAACTCACGCGCCTTGCCACCTTGACAGGCATGGTTGACGTCACCCACAGTGCTCAGCCCCATGATGATATTCCACTTCAGGCTCTCCGAATAGGCCTCGAAGGTTTTGGGTTGCTCGATGCGTTCAGCCAAGCGTTCTGGGTTTTTCCTATCAGGAATACGCAAGAGCATTCCATCCTGATAAGGTTCTATGTTCCAAAGCGTTAGATAACCCGTTGAGGGCAACAAACGACCGTAATAGTAATCCGTCACCTCATCCAAGGTGTAGTAATCCGTGTAGGCTTGTCCGCTGGTTTCCAGCAACTTGACCTTATCCATCTGATGCAGCTCAGAGAACATGCGAATGGCCTCTTCGATACGAGCCTCATGGCGATGGAAGGGCAGATCCTCCTTCACAATGTCCTGCATCCTGCTTCTAAGTTGCTCGATTTCAGCGATATCCAACAACTTTCCGTCGCTTTTCTTGATTCTGCAATACAAACCGTTGGAAATCGGATGCTCCATGTAGAGGCGGCTACCCTTGAACAAGTCGACCGAGGCCTTGTAGAGCAAAAAACACAGCGAGCGGAAATACACGTGCATCCCGCTGTTTTGCCGGATGTCGAGGAACTCCACGTCGCGGCTGTTGTAAACGCGGAACTTCAGCCCTTGTGAGACATTGTTCACCTTGGCCGAGACAATGGGATAAGGCTTTTCAAACTCGAACTCAGGTAACATTTCCAAGAGAGTCGTACCTTCTTGGAACTCTTTGGTTGTCTTTGTATTAATACAATATACTTGAAGCATAAGTTGAACTATTCTTCGATTTGATTCTGTATGCGATTGATACCGTCGATAGCGAGCTTATAATCGGGTTTGGTCTTCAGAACCTCCTTGTATATCTCTGCCGCTTGTGCGTAATCGCCCATCTGCTCCAAGACACGACCTTTGTTGAAATAGGCATCCAAATAGTTCGGATTGATTTCCAAGGCTCTGGAAAAATAGTCCAAAGCGACCTCATTGTTCTCCAAATACACATAATTCACGTATCCAATATTGTACAGAACTATGTAATTCTCAGGCTGTTGCATCAGCAAAGTATCATAATGCAGCAAAGCCTCCTCGGGCTCGCCATGACTTTGGAGATAAAGGGCCAGTTCGTAGCGCGAGTTGGCATTATCTGGAAAATGCCGCTGCACCTTCCGGATATAATCCAAGGCATACGGGGGTTGCTGCACCGCATAGATGCGGCAAATCTGTTCCGCAGGATCGTAAAAGTCCTCGTCTTGTTCGGCGGCATATTGGAAATTCTTCAATGCATTTACCGTATCTTGTTGGGCCATAATGTAATACATCCCTTTGACAAAATAAGCCCTCGGGTTGTAAGGTTGGGTCTTAATTGCTTTGTCGATGTAGGCCGCGGCCAAATTGTAGTTTTGCTTGAGCAGGTTCAGTTCGCCCAATTTCACCATGGGTCGGCTGTCTTGAGGGTCGATTTCGGAGGCCCGATTCAGGGTGGCGTTGATGTTGGTCTCATCGCCCAACATGTAATACACATCGGCCAACAACAAATAGGTGTCGACATTGTTGGGGTCAAGTTGCAAGGACTTGTTGATGTCGATCATGGCCGCTCCCACCTGATCCTTAGCCAGATAAGCCTGCGCACGATGCCAATATAGCGTGGCATTGGTGCTGTCGAGAGCAATGGAATCCGTGAAGCGCTGAATGGCTTCCAACACGGTGATGGGCGTCGGTTCCTCTTGCGGCTTCACCTCCTCTTTCGGTTTGTTGTTGTTGCAAGCAAATAGTGTTAACAACAGGCTGAATAACAGTAGGTTTTTCTTCATTGTAGTCTCTTTTCGCTACTGGCTATTGGCCTTTGGCAGCTCCTCAACTCTGGTTAGAGCTGCCAAAGGCCAGAAGCCAGATGCCATTATTCTTCACTCTTCTCCAACGCCTCGAAAATCTTGGCGGTCAGTTCGTCGGCGAGTTCAGGGTTGTCCTCGATGAGTTTCTTCACCGAGTCACGGCCTTGGGCGAGTTTCGAGTCACCGTAGCTGAACCACGACCCGCTCTTTTTGATGATGCCCATCTCCACGCCAAGGTCGACGATTTCGCCGCTGCGCGAGATGCCTTCGCCATAAAGGATGTCAAATTCCGCTTTGCGGAACGGCGGGGCCACCTTGTTCTTGACGACTTTCACCTTGACGCGGCTGCCCATCACGTTCTCGCCGTCCTTGATTTGGCTAATCTTGCGGATGTCGATGCGCACCGAGCTGTAGAACTTCAAAGCGTTGCCGCCCGTGGTGGTTTCGGGATTGCCGAACATCACACCAATCTTCTCACGCAATTGGTTGATAAAGATACAGATACAACCTGTCTTGTTGATGGTGGCTGTGAGTTTGCGCATGGCTTGGCTCATCAGGCGGGCCTGGAGACCCATCTTGCTGTCGCCCATCTCGCCCTCGATTTCGCTCTTGGGTGTGAGTGCAGCCACCGAGTCGACCACTATGACGTCGATGGCGCCCGAACGAATCAGGTTTTCAGCAATTTCCAAGGCTTGCTCGCCATAGTCAGGCTGCGAGATAAGAAGGTTTTCGATGTCCACGCCGAGCTTGGCGGCATAGAAACGGTCGAAGGCGTGCTCCGCATCGATGAAGGCGGCGATGCCTCCTCTTTTCTGTGCTTCGGCCACGACATGCAGGGCCAAGGTGGTCTTGCCCGAACTTTCGGGACCATAGATCTCGATGATTCTTCCTTTCGGCAGACCGCCCACGCCAAGGGCATAGTCCAGTCCTATCGAGCCGGTGGAGATGCTCTCCATCTTCTCCGCCTCGGCGCCAAGGCGCATGATGCTTCCCTTGCCGAAGCTCTTCTCAATGTTTCCCAATGTGGCTTCCAAAGCCTTCAGTTTCTCCTGCCTCAGTCTTGCGGCATCCTCTTGTGTTTTTTCTGTAGTCATGATTGTGGGGTTTTAATTAGTTAGTAGTTAGGAGTTTGTAGTTTGTAGTTGTTAGTGATAATTAAAAATTCAAGATTTGAAATTCGTTTTGTGTGATTCATTGAATAAAATGACAAAGATAGTAATTTTTGACATGGTGGTGATTTTTTTGCGGTGAATTTATAAAAGAGACTTGCATTTTATGAAAATGTTGTATTTTTGCATTGGGAAACATCGGATACAGTACCGTTTGAACCTGCCTCTTTATCGGCATTTGTTGCAGGTTGCGAAGTATTACTGGAAGCCGATTCCTCATTCTGCAATTCGGAAGCAGACCAGATGTTTTCTTTTCCACTCCGTTTTGATCTAAAATTGTTGAAATGCAGTATTCCATCGTTTTGAGATTTGATGCTGCAAAATAACGGAGTTTGTCAAGAAAAAGCCGTTGATTAAACGTTTGTAGTCGACTGTAAACGTTTGTTGTCGTTTGCTGTCGGATATATCGTTGGTTATTAAATACTTAAAGTAAAGTACCTAATCAACCCCTCAGCTGGAGTTTGCATTATCTTGCCCATTGAGAGGCCGTAGTCGTCGAGGCTTTCGCGAAGGAGGTCTTGAAAATGATAGGCTATGGAGCCTATAAAACTCACTTCCATGGAGTTGCAGTCCTTGTAACGGCCAACAAACGCCTCAATGAAGGCCTTGAAACAATCCTTCACCAAAGCGCGGATATAGGGATGGGACTGGTTTTCGCCCGCGAACTTGGCGAAGGAGGCCAAATACTTGGACGGCTGCGAGTCGTGGTACAATTGCTGGACGAAATCTTTCAGTTCCAGATGATACGTTTCATCGAACTTTTGACGCAAGTCCTCGGGCATGAAGCCATAGAAATAGGCTCGCACCACTACCCTACCGATGTGCATTCCGCTGCCCTCATCGCCAAGAAGATAGCCCAAAGAGACGGCTTTTTCAACAATATTCTCTCCATCGTAAACACATGAGTTTGAGCCTGTTCCGAGGATGCAGGCAATCCCTTTCTCATGCCCAAGAAGCGCGTGACAAGCGGCCATCAGATCATGAGTGACGTGGATTTCAGCCTGGGGGAAACGCTGTTTAAACACCTTATTAATTAATTGGCAATTCCTTTCCGAGCCGCATCCTGTTCCGTAGTAATGAATCTCCTGTAGAGACGTCGATTCATCGCGTCTCGACAACAAGGATTCGGCAATAGGAGACGCGATAAATCGCGTCTCCACAAGGCGTTCAAGGATTTGAATATCAGAATAATTCGGATTGAAGCCCTCGGTCGTGAAGCGGCTTTTCACCGTTTTCCCGTCTATAAGAATCCATTCCGTTTTGGTGGAACCGCTGTCGATGATGAGGTTCATAAACAATAATTTCCCACAAAAATAGACATTATTCGCAAATAAAGCATCAACAATCAATATTTTTAATAGTTTTGCAGCCCATTTAGTTCGACAAGCTCACTAACCTAACAAACAAAACTGAAGCAATGAGAAAATGGCGCATTGAAGACTCCGAGGACCTTTACAACGTGAGAGGCTGGGGCGGCAATTACTTTTCCATCAACGAGAAAGGCCACATGACCGTGACACCGAAAGAAGGCTGCGCTTCTGTAGACCTTCCGGAACTGGTTGACGAACTGGCACTTAGGGACGTTTCGGCACCCATGCTGGTGCGTTTCCCCGACATCCTTGACGACCGCATCAACAAGATCGACTCCTGCTTCAAGGAGGCGGCCAAGGAATACGAATTCAAAGGCCTTAACTTTGTGGTGATGCCCATCAAGGTGAACCAGATGCGCCCCGTGGTCGAGGAAATCGTCAGCCACGGCAAGAAGTGCAACATCGGCCTTGAAGCAGGCTCGAAGCCCGAGCTTCACGCCATCATCGCCCTTGGCACCGACTCCGACTCGCTGATTGTTTGCAACGGCTACAAAGACGAGGAATTCATCGAGTTGGCCTTGCTCGCCCAAAAGATGGGCCGCAAGATCATCATCGTCATCGAGAAACTCAACGAGCTGAAAACCACGGCCAAAATCGCAAAACGTCTGAAGGTCACGCCGAATCTGGGTGTGCGCATCAAGTTGGCCAGCTCAGGCTCAGGCAAATGGGAAGAGTCAGGCGGCGACGGCAGCAAGTTCGGCCTCACCTCTTCCGAGCTTTTGGAAGCCCTCGATTTCCTTGAGGAACACGACATGAAAGACTGCCTGAAACTGGTACATTATCACATCGGCAGCCAAGTCAGCAAGATCAAGAAAATCAACGTGGCCTTGCGCGAAGCGGCTCAGTTCTACGTGCAGCTTTACAAGATGGGCTACCATATTGAATTCGTCGACATGGGCGGCGGCCTCGGCGTCGACTACGACGGCACCAGCTCCAGCAGCGCCAGTTCGGTGAACTACAGCATCCAGGAGTACGCCAACAACGCGATTTACACCATCGTCGACGCCTGCGACAAGAACGAACTGCCCCACCCCAACGTCATCTGCGAGTCGGGACGCGCCCTCACGGCACACCATTCCGTGCTGATTTTCGAGGTGCTGGAGAAGACCTCGCTACCCGAATGGGACGACAACGAGGAGCCCGAGGAAGACGACCACGAACTCATCAAGGAACTGTACGATTCGTGGGACGAACTCACCAAAAGCTCGTCCTTGGAGATATGGCACGACGCGCAAGAAATCCGCGAAGAGGCACTCAACCTGTTCAGCCTCGGCCTGTTAGACCTCAAGTCGCGCGCCAAGGTGGAAAGGTTATTCTGGAGCATCGCCCGCGAAGTGAACCACATCGCCAACAGCCTAAAACGCGTGCCTGAGGACTTCACCTCACTCCCCAAACTACTGGCCGACAAATACTTCTGCAACTTCTCCTTGTTCCAGTCGCTGCCAGACCTTTGGGCCATCGACCAGCTCTTCCCCATCATCCCCATCCAAAGGCTTGACGAGAACCCGACACATTTGGCCACTTTGCAAGACATCACCTGCGATAGCGACGGCAAAATCACCAACTTCGTCGCCAAGTCGACACAACACACCATCCCGTTGCACGCCTTCAGCGACAAGGAGCATTATTATATCGGCGTGTTCCTTGTGGGTGCCTATCAGGAGATTCTCGGCGACCTGCACAACCTGTTTGGCGACACCAACGCTGTGCATGTCTCAGTGGATGAAAAGGGCTACTACATCGACCAAGTCATTGACGGCGAGACCGTTGCCGACGTGTTGGAATATGTGCAGTACAGCCCGAAGAAACTCGTCCGCACGGTGGAGACCTGGGTGACCAAGTGTGTGAAAGAAGGCAAAATCACCGTCGAAGAGGGCAAGGAATTCCTGTCCAACTATCGGTCAGGATTGTATGGCTATACCTATTTGGAGTAATCTTTGACGATAACCACTGATAATGACGATGGCCGCTCCAACTTCATGTTGAGGCGGCCATCGTCATAGTACCAAGGCTGGTAATTGAACTTTGTTATAGGCTTTTTGGTAAAATGCCTTTGCGCTGCATCTGTTCTAAGTTGAAACCCAAATCCTTGACTATCTTTTTGACAACATTGGATTTGATGCTACTTGCATCCGACTTGTCGTAAAGCAATAAAAGAATCACATTACCACTTTCCTCGGAAACAAGATATGTAAACGTAATCACCCTTGCGCCCCCTGACTTGCCTTTCCCTTTGGTCTCAATACTCATCCTGACTTTCCTGATGCCCGGCATAATCTCTGTGCCTTGGAAAGGATCTTTTGTAATACTATCCCTAAAGGATTTAAGGTCGTCAACAAAGCTGCGATAATGCTTCCCCAAACGCTTGGCTTCAGAATCAAAATAACTAGTCGTTTGTATCTTGAATTTCATTGATCAAGTTGTCCAAAGTGTTCAAAGTGCGCTTTCCTTCAAGGGCTTCTTTCGCTTCCATGAGAGCCCCACGAAGTTCAGACGACAAGTCGCGCTTATTCACGACAACATCATCCTTCGTGATGGGAACAACACGCCAACTCCCAATTTTCGACTTCACAACGACATCTTCTCCTCCATACGCCACATTGAGGTATTTGGCGGTATTTGCCCTGAAATCTCTTCCTGTTACTACTAACATGACTATTTGATTTGATGGTTTGCGACTGCAAAAATAACAAAAATCATGCAATGTATGCCATTTTGGTACACAAAATCAAGCAAACATCTTATCAATCGTATCCTTATACTTCGCGATGATGACCTTGCGCTTGGCCTTCAAAGTCGGCGTGAGCATACCGTTGGCGATACTCCACTCGTCGGCGAGCAGCACGTGCTTCTTGATCTTCTCGGTCTCGCCCAAGCCCTTGTTCAAGTCGTTGACTTCCTTGGCGTAGCGCTTCAGCACCTCGGGGTTCTTGATCATTTCCTCATTGGTCGTGTAAGGGATCTTCTCCTCTGCGCACCAAGCCTTCAGGTCGGTGAAGCTCGGGATGATGAGCGCGCCGGCAAACTTTTGGTTTTCACCAACAACGAGAATCTGTTCTATCAGTTTGGAGGAACTGAACTTAGCCTCGATGACATCGGGGTTGATGTACTTGCCACCCGAAGTCTTGAACAGGCTCTTGATGCGGCCCGTAATCTTCAATTGGTTGAACTCGTTGAGTTCGCCCATGTCGCCGGTGTGGAACCAGCCATCGGCGTCGATGACTTCCTTGGTCAGTTCGGGTTGCTTGTAGTAGCCCATCATCACGTTGTGGCCACGGCAGATGATTTCGCCGTTTTCGGCAATCTTCACCTCGGTGCCAGGCAACGGTTGGCCGACATAACCCACCTCGCGGCCATGCGGATGGCGGTTACTGACGGCGATGACGGGCGAAGTTTCGGTCAGGCCATAGCCCTCGAAGACCGGCATCTTGATGGCCGAGAAGAAGCCCGCAATCTTCTGTGAGATGGCGGCGGCACCCGACACGATGATGTCAAAGTTCTCGGCACCGATATTGGCGCGTATCTTGCTGTAAACCAATTTGTCGGCGATGCCAAGTTTGAAGTCGTAAAACCAATTGCGGCTCGTGGCGTCAATTTTGTAACGCTCGCCAAGATGCAAGGCCCAGAAGAAAATGGCTTTCGCGATGCCCTTCTGTTTCTTGCCCGACTGATAGATGGCATCGTAGAAACGTTCCAGCACGCGCGGCACGGCACACATCATCGTAGGATGGATCTCGCGCATGTCAGAAGCGATGGTGCCGAGGCTCTCGGCATAGTAAATCGACATGCCGAGGTAATGGTACATGTAAATCAGGGCACGCTCGTAGGCATGGCAGACCGGCAGGAAACTGAAGGCAGTCTTCGAATCGGGCGAAGGCGTCTCGCAGAAGTTCTTGAACTGGTTCATCAGGTTGTGGTGCGAAAGCATGACGCCTTTCGGCAAGCCTGTTGTACCCGAAGTATAGATGATGGTGGCACACTCCATTTCGTCGACGGCGGCTTTGCGGGCCTCAAGCTCCTCGGCGTGAGGATGCGCCTTGCCCAGCTCAAGCAGTTGGTCGAAATAGGGATACTTCTCGCGATCCAACATGGTGTAGACTAATTTCACGTTGGGCGCATCAGGCAGGATGTTGGTCACCTTATTCATCACAGAGACGCCGTCGATGATGACCATCTTGGCGTCGCAGTCGTGGAGGATGTAACGATAGTCCTCCTCGCTGATGGTGGGATACACTGGCACGGTGATGGCGCCGACTTGGCTCACAGCCATGTCAAGCATGTTCCATTCGGGGCGGTTGGTGAGGATCATGGCCACCTTGTCGCCTTTCTCGATGCCCAACTCAATGAGGGCATAACTCAAAATATTGGCATGTTCGAGGTAGCTTTGTACACTGTATTTCACCCATTTCCCGTTTTTCTTGCCTGCAAGGGCAACTTGCTGATTCGGATACTTCTCGACGTAGTTCTGAAGAAGATCGAAGACTCTTTTGATTTCCATATCCAATAGGTTTTCTCGTTTTTAATTTGGCCACAAATTTAGAAAATAATCCAACACATTGATATTTTTGGCCTTTATTTTGATTATTTTTTCCCGCCGCAGGTTTTCATTACCCCATCCCAAAGAATCGCCCTGCACAGCGGCAGGCCTCCTAAACGGGCAGAAAAAAGGATGCCTCCGCCCCTATGGGGCGAGGGCATCCAGTCCAAACCTAAAACGCGGAGTGTCTATTCCTCTCTCCTATTCTTCCGCTTGCCCAGCAGGTAGACACCGCCGAGGCAGCCCAAAATCCAGACCCCTCCGCCCAAGGGCGCGTATTGGTCTTGGGTGGAGCCGAGTTGGGGGATGATGGGCAACTGCCCGTTGGTGACACGGCTGCGGCTGCTGTTGAGGTATTCCTCCTCGTCGATGATAAAAATCTGTGCGTTGGCCTTGGGCAGGCTGGCTGTCATCAGAAGGGCCAACAGACTCATTATGATAATGCTATTCTTTTTCATCGTTTTACTCCTTTCCATTATTTAATGACCATTTTTTGTACTTGCGTTTGTTGGTTGCCCGTCAAGCGGAGCAGATACATGCCCTTGGCCACGTTGGGCAAAGGCACGCTGCTTTGCTCGCCGGCGAGTTTCGTCGAGAGCAGGCAACGTCCGTTGAGGTCGAACAGCTGTAGCGTGCCTTGGCCAGTGACGATGAGTTCGTCGCCGAACTGGAACGCGAAGGTGGTCGGCACTTCGACTGGCTCGGGTTCCGGCTCATCGATGCCCGTGACGTCGAAGACCAGCTTGAAGCGCGAAATGTAGTCGTCAGTATGGCCCTCGAACTTGTACTCTTCGGCGTTGAGCATGTCGATGTCGGCGCCGGTGAGGTTGTCGATGAGATGGACATAGTGGAAGTTGCCGTTGAACATGCTCCACTTCATGGTGAACACGCCATCGTGCAGCGCCTCGAAGCGCACGGGCACTTCCATGACGCCTTCAGGGGCGAAGAGCGTTTGGTAGTCGCTGTTCTCGAAGCGGGCGTAAATCAATGCGTCGCTGATGTTCGGACCTTTGATCTTGCGACCGCCGCCCAACTCGGGACGGTTTATCTCAACGGTGGTGTAGTCACGCTTGCCATCGCCGTCGTAGCAGAGCAAGTTCACCAAGAGGTAGTTCAGACTCTCGTCCTCACGGAAGGTGCCGCCCGTCGTTGCACGCATGGCATTGGTGAACGAGAGGGACGTAACTTCATTATTCTTAACACCCACAAAGAAGCCCTGATGTGGATGGATGTACCGTGGCGCGGATGTCAAATTCGGGGTAGATTGAGCGACATAATAGATATATCCCGGCACGTCGGCATCCACAATGGCAAAGGTCGATGTATTGCCGCCATCAAGATTATCAGCGTTTACATTGGCAAATACAGTCAGGTCGAGGTAGCTCTGGTAGGGGTTACCGACGAGGTTGATGCCTCTAAACTTCTCCTGTGAGCCTGACAAGGTAGTGGTGTAGCTGACCCTTGTAGAAATGCCAGCAGCAGTGGGGTCGTTGTTCAGCACGCCGTCGGCCATGAGCATGGAGGCTTTGTCTGTTTGGACTAGGTCCGAATGGCTTAGGGCCATCAAGTAACCCTTGCCTGGCGTGAAGGTGCTTTCGTTGTAATACAGGATTTTTTTGTGGTTGCCATTCGCATCTACATCTTCGTGCCAGTGGTCGACGATACCTGGAGTACCCGGAGAACCAGAAGTACTTGCAACACCTTCGCGCTTGAAGTTGATCCAGTGGTAGTTCTCCTCGCTGTAGCAATAGAAGTCGAAACCTTCGTCCGTAGCAGGGTCGGTTCTCCACGGGCCGTAGGGCGAATCAGTGGGGAAATAGCCGATATTGCCGCTCGTCTTATTGAAAGTCGTCTTGGGCGGATCCATCGCTCCACTTGTAGTATAGATTTCGTTCGATACGACAAGACTGGCATCATCGTTGAGTAGGTCTTTCAGGGCGTAGTCACTCACACCGGAATATTTGTCTTCTTTCGTGTGGTACTTAATTCCCAAAGGCGCAGCTTTCAAAGCCGAACTGAACATGTGCCAGTCGTAGGGCTTGCCCCACAGTGCGGCAACACCCTTCGAGTTGTCGAAGGTGATGCCCACGCGCGCATTGAGCACGTTGTCGACTTCTTGAAGTATGCCGACGTTCTCTTGGATAAAGACGCGCACATTAGCATCGGTGTTGGTGTTCACTGCTGAGGCTAGCACATCGTAGAGGTAGATGTTGCCGCCTTCCGACTCTGCATTGAATGTGGCAATCAGGCTGTTCAGGTCTGTGTCGTACTCAATGATACGGCCGTCCCTGGAGCCGAGGCATTTCATGTTCGCTCTCTTGTGAACGGGATAGTCGCCATTGATGGGGCTGCCCATCGTGCGGGTCCAGGAGGCAAAGTTTTTATTATAATACGGACTTGCATTGTCCGTAATTTCGTTCTTTTCTTTCACCCATTTTTTGAGCGTGGCCAAAAGGCCCTTCAACTCGCCCGATGCGGTGAACACGCCATTGTCAACATAGCTGTTTTCATTGTTAGACGAAATCTGCTGGTCGCTGTGTTCGTAGCCATACTTGCCGCCCTCCAAGACTGTGGGACCGTAGGTGCCAGGACCGGTCAATGTGCCTGAATTGGTGCCCACGTAGCCGTTGGCCTTGTCGGCGTAGCAGTATTGGATGGTGCCGCTGTTGGTATAAGCGAAGGCTGGGAAGTTTTCGTCGTGAATGATGCTGTAGCAGTTCTCCACGGTCTTGCCGGCGCGGTGGTTGCCCACCAAGCCGCCAATGGCAGAAGCGTCGTTGTATTCGCTCAGGACGACATCGGCGTATGCGTTGTAGAGGTTGCTTCCGTTGTCACCTACCAAGCCGCCCACGGTGCTTTCCGAGGTGCCTTGGATGGTGGTGGCGGCATAGCACGAATGGATGGTGGTGAGGGTTGAGGTGCCCACCAAGCCGCCAATGGTGTTCGCGGTGGAGCTGTTCTCGCTCGTCAGGTTGCCGGCGCCACCCACGTTGGTGAGCGTGCCGTTTGTCATCAGGCCGGCCACTGTTCCTAGATTGTCGGCGCGTGAGTTGAAGTTCACCTTCACGGTCAGGTCATGAATGTCGGCGTTATTGGTTTGTCCGAACAGGCCCACAAAGTCGCCGCCTACGGTGGAGCCTACGCCGGTGATGGTGTGGCCATTGCCGTTGAAGTTGCCTGCAAAGGCCGTGGTTTCGTCGCCAATGGGCACCCACATGTGCGCGCTCATGTCGAGGTCGGCGGTGATGTTGACGGTCGTTCCCGCGAAGTTGTTTGGAGTCTGTCCGTTCTCACCGTTGACCAACGAGATAACCCATGCCAACTGGTTCGGGGTGGTGATGGTGACGGTGGAACCCGCTTCACCGATAGTACCGCTTTGGGTCCATGCCACGCCCCCGTCCGCTGAGCTACTCGTAGGCGCATGGTCTTGCACAGTAACCCAACTGCTGACCCAATAGAGGTAGTTCGGGTTGTTGTATTGTTCCAGCGGGTAGCTGACGATATCGGGGACGATGATGGTCTGCGGGTGCTGGTAAGGCAGGTCTAAGTAAGCCGCGGTGCCCAGCTCCGATGACACAATGGGCATGTAGCCATCCACGCCGTTGCCCCAGTCGGTTTTATGCACACCGATGAGTGCGCCGCTTTCGAGAGCGTCGAAGCCGTCGTTGTCGGAGGTGCCCACTTGCAGCACACGGTAGTCCTCACCTGCGTTGGCCACAGGAGCGAGCCACACGTTACTCTTGGGAGCAGAAGTGGCGGTAGTGGAAGTGTTGCCCGTCACCTGCACATTGCCAGAAACGATCATCTTGCCGTCCATGAACACACCTCCGCCTTGTGCGCTGACGTTGCCGGTAATCTTGGCGTTGTCGTTCATCTTCAGGGTGCTGCCGTAGTCGACGTGCACGGCACCGCCGTCGCCGTTGCCGTTGTTGTTGTTTTGCAGCGTCACGTTGGAGAGCAGGCTTAGCGTACTGCCGTTCTCCACATTGAACATCGGAGCCTCGGCAGTGACGGTGCTCTTGCTGCCGTCAAACTTCATGCCGTTGATGGTCAAGTCTTTCTGCACATCGACCAAGGCTTCGGTAAGGGCCGTGTTGTCGAAGCCTTCCATGGTGGTTTGTCCGTTTGAAAGCTCATGGCCACCCGGGTAGCGGTAGACGTTCACCTTGCTCTGCTTGGCATCGCCGTTCCATGTCGTTTCCTTGGCCATGGTGATGGTGTTCACGATATAGATGTTGTCGCCCGGCAGGAAATCGCTTCGGTTCAAGAGGAAGTTCATTGTCTTGTAGGCCTTGTCGGGATAGTCGCCTGATTCCGCACTTATGATGTTCTTTCCTTTATCGCCGTCCAAATAGAAGTTGCGGGCCTGGCCCTTGCGGTAGATTTCCACCACGATGTCGAAGCTGTCTTTTTTATCCGTATTCGTAACGCCCCCGTATTCGGCTGGAGCATTCTTGTAGTTGTCGAACTCGATGGTGAGGGTGAGGGTGCCCATGGGGACACGCGGAAGGGGTATGTCAGCCGTGTATCCTGTAATGTCTACATTGCCGTTGTAGATGAGGGTGAAGTCCAAGGCCAAGGGCGAACGTCCTCCGTTCTCGCCAATCTTGAGGTCAAGGGCAGAGCCGTTGCCAGTAGCGCCGTCCAACTCACTCAGTGCCGGGTTGCGCCAGGTATCGGAGCTGTTCTCGCTGACCACCGGCTCCATGACGAAGCCAAAGGTATTGAGGCCGAAATTGGATTCATAGGAATAATCATAGTTGTTGTGATGCGATGGATCAGTGTCTTTCACAACATTACCTCCATTGTCAATGAGCACCTCAACATCGCCGCCTGTACTGGTCTCAGTGAAGACGGCTTTTTTGAGGGTGAACACAGATTCCTGTCCGCTGTTGGCGACATCGAACTTGGGGATTTCCACCCTCAGGGAGGTGCGGTCTTTGGCAGTACCAGTTCCGTCCATGAAGGCGTACATCTCCCACTTGGAACCCATGGTGATCTCAGTGGAGGTCGCCACGGTGAGCGACACGATGACGCGGTTGAGCACCTCGCCGGTGGTGCCATCGCATTGCACCAAGGGGATGAGGATGGGGTCGTTGGTGCGGGTCAAGCTGAGCAGGTTGCTGTAGGTCAGTACGAAATCGAGCGTGGGTGTTTGGTCGAACTGCTCCGGGGTGCTGCAAATGTATCTTACAGTCACGTCAGTTAAACTGGCGAGGTGCGTGCTTGTCTCAGAGCAGATGATGTGCGTGCTGCCCGACATGCCGCTGGACGGTTTCACCAACAAACCGAAGTTCAGGTTCTTGTTCTCGTCGATTTTGGCGAGGCCTGCCGCAACCTGGCTGCTCGTCTGCCCTGTCACCTCGGGTGGATTGGATCCGCTGTTGTATGACATCCACTCTTCACTATTGCTGGGCACTCCCGTAGGAGCTTCGGTGGAGGTTTGGTAGTTGGCAGCGTTGAAGGTCAACACGTCGTCGCCGTAGTCCACAAGAATGTTGCCTTCGTCGTCGCGGTCGAAGCGGTAGTAGTTGCCTTGGCTGAGCCAGCTCGGAAGGGCCACGGAGACTTGCACCGTCTTGTAGGCGAAGGTCGAATTGCCGTCGGCTATGGCGTTGAGTACGCGCGCCACCTTCAGTTGGGTGCCGCCGTCGCGCCACATGCGGTAGTAGTCCTCCCCTGCCTTGCTGCTGGGAGCCGGTGCGTGGTTCTCGTAAGGAACCTGCACGCCAGCGGTTACGGTACCGCCTGAGGCATTATAGGTGTTGTGTCCGCTGTCGTAGCTCACGAAACCACCGTCCGATGCGTTGTTGTAAGCTCCATCAATGATATTACCCTCATCGGTGCTTTGCTTGGGTCGGGCATAGAGTTCCGCACCGTTGCCGTCAACGCCTTTCATCAGGTGGAAGAAGCCTTCCAACTGGCCGTATTGGTATTTCGATTCACTCTCGTCGTAATACTTGATTTTCAGGTAGCCGCCGTTGTTGATGCGGAGCTTGTTGCTCATGCCTTCTTTAGTAAGATTGTAAGTGGGATCACCTGCATCACCATAACTGACCACATGATAGGTTGGCGTGACGGCATAAATGTCGTCGCAGGTCACGCTATGGAAGCTGACTATCTCGTTGGCAGGCGAGTTCATCACGATGGTGCTGCCGTTGGCCACGTACATGCTCTCATCGATGCTGTAGAGCGAGTAGGTCTCAGAGATGTTCGACGAGTTGACGCGGCCTTGGCCCAACATGCGGATGTGGCTGTTGTCGAGCCTGACTTTGTGCCAACGCTGGATGGAGTTGATTTCGGTGGAGGCCAAGAAGGGGCTGTCGGCCTTGTCGTTGCCACGGTTGGGGAGGTCGTCGCCGAAGTTCTTCACGATGAGCAAGCGCTCGGCCTTACCGGCGTCGAAGCTGGTGCCGCAGCCGTAGATGCTGCCACGGAGTTTCATGTAGTACTCCTGGGTTTGGTCCTTGTCGTTGGTCTTGTAGCCCGTGCCGTCGATGTAGATGTTGGAGTTGCCCGTGATGGTGGGGGCGCCGAAGCCGGTGCTACCGTCGAAGACACCCCAGTCGCCGCCGGCCCACACGTTGCCCCTGATGATGAGCTTATGCTTCTCGTAGTCCACGCCGGGGGCGCGGTAGGCGGTGGGCGCATCCTCGCTGGCCTTCAAGCCGATGAAAGTGTACACCGATCCGAAGGTGTTGCCGTAATAGCCCGACGAATACACCTGCTGGTCGATTTCGCCGCCGCTGATGTTGAGGATGATGCAGGGGTCGGTGTCATCCTTGTGACTTCCGGTATCGAAATCACCAGGGTTGAAAAGAAGGGCATCGTTGGCCAAGCGCGAGCCGCCATACACCGAGCCGCCGATTTTGCCGTTCATGATGTTGACGGTCTTCTTGCCGGCGAGGAACACTTCGTTTTTAGCGCCGAGGGCACCGCCAAACACGTTCTGCTTCATCACGCCGCCGTTGATGGTGACTACGTCATTGCCCGTGGTCTTGCCCAACTTGCCGCCGCCATAAACGTCGCCTTCTACCGTGCCGCCCGTGATGGTGACCATGGAAGCGAAATCGTAGGTAACAGCTGCAACTTCTGGGGTTTGGATGCGTACATCATCGACGTAAACGAAACCACTCGCGTTAGATGAACGATGTCTGATGGCGATATAACCTTCTTGTCCTGCGTAGGCACTCAGATTGCCTGTTAGTTTTTGATAAGTTGTTGTTAGATCGGTTTGTGTAATGGGAGTAAAGCTTCCTATTGCGTTATCAGTGGTAGAAACCATAATATCTAGAGAACAACTATAAGCAGTATAGCGAGCCCATAACTCAATACTGCCTCCAAGAACGACTTTATTTGTTATTATCCAATTCGGTGCTTGGTTGTTTAACGCACGTATAGAATATGAGCCTCCATGTGCTATATTATTAGTACATTCAAAACCTTTATTTGTCCATTCGGAAGGAATGTTGCCATCTTCAAAACCGTATGTGTTATCCGTGGCTGCAACACCAGGTGTTTCACCCACCACATCACCTGCTTCGCCACCCCCATAGACGGAGCCGTTCACCGTACCGCCAGAGATGTTGACAAAGGTCTGGCCGGTGATGGTGGCAGGCTTGCCTGTATCGCCCAGACCAGCGCCGTACACATCGCCGACGCTGCCGCCTTCCTTGATGGTGACATGGGTCTGACCTGTGACGGTGCCCAAGGCGCCGCCGCCATACACGTTTTCGAGGGTGCCGCCGCTGACGGTTACGTTGGTGCCCGCTGCCATGTTGGTGTTCTCACCATAGCCGCCGCCTAAAACATTGTTCATGATGCCGCCACTGACGTTGACGGTGGCCAAACCAGAGGAAATGCCATTGGCATTGGAGCCGCCATAGATGTTACCGTTCACCAAGCCACCTTTCATTATGATGTTGGTGGCACCGCTTTTGTTTTGGCAAGCACCGCCGAACACGCCACCAATAATCGTGGATTCATAATCTGTGCCATTGACACCGCCGCTAACACAGCCTATCTTGCCACCCAAGATGTGGATGTTGGCCGTGGCCTCGGTGTAGCCATAGCTGCCGCCGCCATACACGCCACGTTCCACGTAGGCATTGTCGGCAATCACCACATTGGTGCCTTCCGTGACCTGTCCTGACGTGCTTGACGTGCTATAGCCGCAGCCTGCACCAAACACGTTACCGCCCGTGGCACGGTTGATTACCGCTGTGGAGCCGTTACTGTTCACTTGGGTTTCTCCTCCCACGTAAACATAAGTGGAGCCATGTAGTGTTCCACCGTTAATTTGAGTGCCATTGGCACCGCCGGCAATCCATCCGTTCACGGTGCCCTTGGTGCAAACCATTTGTCTGTCACCCGCTGCACCACCAAAAGCGGCTGCACCGTAGATGGAGCCTCGTACTGTACCACCTTTTAGGCGGATTAAAACCGTCCATCCACCATCATTAACGGCGTAGGTGGAAGCTTCATCATCTACACCACCAGCAATGTTGGCTATCACACCGCCTTCCATGGTCAATCGCCGTCTGCCCAGGTATTGAAGGCTATTTGCTCCATTCAAAGCATTGCCCAAATAGACAGACCTGAAACCAGCACCATCGCCAACTGGTTTGTTCTCATGAATCTTGCCGCTTTTAATGATCCAATCGAAGGTCAGATTGTTTCGGTTGGATGCAGGAAATACATTTGGCTTATCGCAACCATAGATTGTACTATAATTTGAATTACTTGATGCAACATGGAGATTGTTGTTGTCACCTCTTGCGCGGTCATAGTCACAACCGATAATCACACGAGTGGTAACTTTCCCTGGGAAAGTCTTTGAATTAATGGAATCTATCACTTGTAATCTCTCGTAATTGCCGCTTTCAAGGCGAATGGTATAATTGACATCACCGCTGCTGGGTGCTGTATCTATGCCTCTCACATATTTTACACCTACATTATTTGCGGTATTTGGGGTCACGCCTCTGCCCATGGTGAGGTTGTGGCCAGCCCCACCAAGGTAGTTGGATCCCATTGCCATATCGATGTTCTCGAATTTGGTGTCTGCAGTAAGATTTACATCCGCATTTCCAATCTTGCCTGCAGAGGTACCTGCAGAGCCATCAGGATAGCGCGTTGTAACCGTAAAGGCTCGATTGTTGCTATTTGCAATTCTGTTTCCGCTGTTTCCTCCAAATTTATATGTGTTAGCGTCAGCTTGCAGTACAACAAAATTGCGTTCGCAACCTACACTTGTGTTAGTGACAGTATAGTAATAATTACCAGAAGAGCCAGCTCTCGTATCAACCACATACGCCTTGGCCCACAGTGCCTCAAACTCCACTTCGTTGCCTTCGGCCTTGTCAGTGACAAACTTGATTTCGGTCTCGGCGGGGATCATGTCACCCTTGGAGTAAGTGGTTGAACCGTCCTTACTCGTGATGGTGAGGCCATTGGAAAGGCGCTTCACACGCCACTTGTAGAAGCCGCGCCATTTGTCGGCATCCGCGAGGGTTTCCCTCGGGTTTTCGCCCTTAAGGCCCGCGTTCAGCGTCATTTGGCTTCTCTCATTGCTGAGGGTTCCAATCTCGCTGAACGTGGTAACATCGATGGAACTGCCGCTTTGGCCATACAGCGTCCGTTTGCTGTTGCTCGAAGTGAACGTGCTGAAGCTGATGTTGCTTGTCGAACCAGTGTTATCGACGATGCACACCACGATGTTGCGGGTGCCGTCGTAAGCGAAATATTTGTCGCTGGGGATGTTGATTGTTGTCGAACCGCTAAAACTGACCGCACCAGAATACACAAGGTCGGTTGACTTCATGCTGATCCAGTCGCTCTCGTTCTCGAAACGGTCCTTGGAGGTGTGCTTGAGGTAGATGCTGAGGCTCCTTGAAGCGCTGCCATTGGAGTAAAGGGTGATGGACCTGATTGTGCCGGCGCCCCTGTCAATCTCGGCCGCGGTGACGATTTGCTGGCTGACGGAATAGTTGGTACCTGTGGCGACGGGGATGAACGCGGATTCGCTGCGGTTGCCGAGGGTCAGGTGCGTATCGGGGTTGTGGCTGGCAGTCCGTATGCCGAAGCGGACGCAGTTGTTGTAGCCCGTGCGGATACCGCTGGTAGGCAAGGGCCAAGTGCTGCCAGAGCCGTAGGTGGTAGATTGCCGGCTATGGATAGAACTGGCCCTCAATGTGTTGTAACGGGTGAAGAACAACACAGAGAGCAGGCTGCTGGCGCTTCCGGTCATGTCTTGTACCAAAACGACCAGGTTGTGGTTGCCATCGTAATTGAAAGGCGTGGTCAGCGGGATAGTGGTCCATCCGTTGCTGGTGAAGGTGATGGTGCCGTCGAATTGGTAATTGGCGGGGATATATTCTCCATTAAAGAGTGTGCTGGGATCGTTGCTGGTGAGGTTGACGTTATTGTGGTAGAACAGATAAATGCGCAAGTGGCGTGTTGCCGACCTGAGGTTGTTGACGTGGAAGGCGATGCTAGTAATTTCGCCCGCTGCGCCGACCTCAGACGGAGTGTAGACTTGGGCGGTCTGGTTGTAGTTGTAGCTGTTGTTGAGGGGAAGCTCAGGAGTGTGCAGGGTGAGAAGGCCGCTGGAGATTTCCCTGGTGCTATTGGAATAGGTGTATCCGCCGTCGAACACAAAGTCGATTTGGTCGTTGCAGTCGAGGGGGCTTCCCGTCACACCGCTCAAGTTGGTGGGGTCATAGACGGAGCTGCCATCCGCACAAAGGGAGCGGTCGGTGGTGGGATAGGTATAGAACGTGCTTGCCGCTGCTCCGCTTCCGGTATGGTCGTAGACGCAGATGAGCAGGTTGTTGCTGCCAGTGTATTCGAAAGGTGTGGTGAAGGTGATGGCGGTGGTGGTTCCAACGGTCACGGTCACGGTGCCGTCAAACACCTCTGTGGCGGAGGTCATGTTCACCCAGTCGTTGTTATCTGTAAACGATGCCTTGCTCGTTTCCATCAAATAGACGGTGAGATTGCGTGCCGGACCGTTATCGGCTGTGGCATAGAAGGTGATGCCATTGATTTGGCCGCTTCTGCCGATTTCATCCTTGGTGTAGATTTGTTGCGTCACCGAGTAGGCGCTTGTGGTCTGGGTGGGCAGCATGACGCTGGTGGTGGTGTAACGGCCCAGGTTCACTTCTGCGATAGCGGCGGGATCTGGAGTGAAGTCATTAGAGACGGGTCTCACCTGGAAGGGGTTGGGGATGGTGGTGTAGGAATAGGTGTTGTTACTAGTCGAACCATCGGGGTTGTCGTTTTCGAGGGTCTTTAAATATATAAAGGTGTTTTGGCCTTCGGTGGCACCAATGCCCACTTTCACGCCGGAGGCGTCGTCGCTGAAGGAGGTGGGATCTGCTTCGGTGCCGGATTCACCAGTGGTTTTGGTCATGTTGTTTTCGCCGTTGCCGTAATAGGTGATTTTGATGTCGGCGGGTTTCAGGCTATGGATGGGGCTGTCGGCGTCGCTGTAGTAGCTCCAGCTATGGTCTTCGCGGTCGTCGAGGAGGACGATGTCGCCATAATCTTCCACGTCGCTGCCTGGGGCATAGATGGCGCTGACCACTGCAGAGGGGGTGTAGTTGGCGTTGCCCTCTTTGTAGGCCAAGGCCTTAATGGTCATGCCGAGGTGAATGATGTTGTTCAGGGCCATGGTTCCGGGGCCGCCGTGGATGCCGTGCCTGGGGGCGATGGAAGGCTCGGAGCCGTCGGTGGTGTAAAGGATGTCGTAATTCTCACCGTTGAGCTGTGCGGTGATTTTGTTGTCCGTGAAGGAAATCACCGGCACCGGGGAATTAATTTTGGAATAGGTTACATCCTTCACTACAGAAAACCAGTTGTTGCACGACACGGCGAAGGTTCTCGCCTTGATTCGGGTGTCGGGCTCGGTGATGGCGAAAGGTTCGGTATAGAGGGTGCTGTTTCTCAGTTCGGGAACTTCGGGGTCGGCGCCGACGGCCATGGTGTAGCGCACCACGTAAGTCTCGTTGAGGCCTGAAGGCACTTGGGGAGCCTTCATCACCACCATGTTTTCCGGTGTCCTATCAACGTCGGGCATAGTTGGCGCGGTCAAGAGGTCATCAGTGGTAAAACTGGCTGTGACCACAGACGAGGTGGGTGTGGTTTGCCCGTTAAGCACGGAGATGGCCTTCACGGTCATAGTGCCAGAGAGAGGCTCGGGGATGGTAATAGGTGTGGTGTAAAGGGGGGAAGAGATTGTGGGGTTTGACGGGGTGCTGCCATCCGTGGTATAGGTATAGTATATTTTGGCTTTCAGCGTGGTGGGCAGCAACTCTATTTCGTTCTCGCAAGTGGAGCGGCGGATGAAGGGAGCCTGGGGTGCTGCCGCAGCCTCTTCCGTGACGATGGCGTGCCAGCCTTCCTCGCGGTATTTCTCGTTCGAACGGAAGTAGAAGGTCAAGGCGCCGGTGCTTTCGGTGGACATCACGGTGAATGCCTGCTTGGTGTTGCCGGTGTAGGATGCAATCAACTTGGCGTTGCTGATGCCTTCGCCTTCATATACATAAAGGTAGTCGTCGTTCAGGCGGAGCGCCCACGGATCAGGGAGGGCTTCGGGATCGGTGGTGCCATCGTTATCGGTGTAGGCCGTAAAGGTCTGGAAGGCCACCTTAATCTTGTAATTTGGGGAAGCAGGCTTGAAGGTAAAGATGAACTCCTCATTGTTGTTGTACCAGCGGTCCCAGTAGGAAGCAGGACCAGACGACGGGCCATGGGAGTCGTAGAAGTTGTAGGTCTTCCCATCAGTATGGTCGACAGTCTGGGTACCATCTTTCATGTAGATGTTCACTTCGGTGGATTGTGCCTTGGCAGAAAGGGAGGCCAAGCCAAAGAAAGCGCCCAAGCAGAGGGCGAGCATCTTGAAACTGTTTTTCATATTAGAATTTTTCATAATTTGCTGATTTATAATGTATTAGATTACAATTAGAAATAGTTATAGTCTAATTTGGGCGCAAAGGTATGCTTTTTTTCCAAATTGGGCGCAAAATTATGTTTTTTTTATGGGCAGGTTGGTTCCGATCGGGTCTTTTCGCTCCAATTCGAAAGCATTTCCATTATAGGTGGAAAATGAAGGTAGTTTTGAATGTGTCCTACTCGAAGCGAATGGAGGATTATTTTTGAGAGGGAAAAGCTCTAAATATCTCCCGCCCATAACGCCCTGAAAAAGTCAAGGACGAAAAGGCACTCGATATCGCCAATGCGGCGCGAGAACGAGTCGAGCGACACGACAATACGGCGACTGTCGGGATACTCCTCGGCAAAGGTTTTCAGTCCTTTCAAGTGGCGGCTTTGCACCTCCTCCGCGGATTTTATCTCTATCGCCACCCGGGCGTCGCCAATCACAGCATCGACCTCTATGCCAGTATAGGTCCGCCAATAGGAAAGCTTTTCTTTGCTGTCCTTATAGTGCAGGTAAGCGACAATCTCTTGAAACACAAGGTGTTCAAAAGCATGTCCATATTCGGGTGTGCCGCGCACCAACCCGTCTCTGTGCAGTAGGTGGTTGGCCACCCCGATGTCGAAGAAATAAAACTTCGGTGCTTGGGTCAAGCGGCGCTTCATCACTTTTGCGAAAGCGGGAATGCGATATCCGACCAAAGTGTCTTCCAGAATGTCGAAATAAGAATTGACGGTCGTCGCGCTGACACCACAATCTTGCGCCACGTTCCGATGGTTCAGGATTTCGCCGTCGGTCAGCGCGGCGGCTTCAAGGAACCGTTGGAAGGCGCCCAGATTCCTCACCAACGCTTCTTGTTTTATCTCCTCTTTCAGATAGACGTCAATGTAAGCCGAGAGCAATCGAGAAGGGTTTTTAGACAAATAATGCGGGGGCAACATCCCATAGTTCACGGCGTGGTCGATGTCGAAATCGGGTATTTCGGCACTCACCAAAGGGAAGAGATAAGTGGGGTATGCCCTGCCTCCAAGCGTGTTTTGTCCCTTGCGCTTCAACTTGCGGGCACTTGAGCCACAAAGGATGAACAGCAATCCAAATTCTGAAATCAGCCGATGCACCTCGTTGAGCAGTTCCGGGATTTCAGGGATCTCGTCGATGATGACGATGGTTCCCTCAGGCTTGTCGCGCAAACTATCGTACAGCAACGAAGGATCCCGCTGCAGACGTCTACGCACTTTTGAGTCCAACAAGTCAATGAAAACGCTATTCGGAAATTGCTTTCGCAACAGTGTGCTTTTCCCGGTCTGACGTGCCCCGAAAAGGAAGACACTTGAAGACAAGTCTTTGTCTATTTGGCAGATACGATTCAGCATATTCGTGTCATTATTTGGGTATTTTCCTTTAAAATCAAAAGTACTACTTGTGATTTTTATTCAAAATCGAGCGCAAAAATACAAATTTTTGCATGAAATCAAGATTTTTTGAGAGAGTTTTTGCCCGAAATCAAGATTTTTCGCTAAATGCACAGGCAGACCAACGCCGCCAAAACCATCAGCAGCGGGATAATCTTGCTGCGGATGTTCTTCTCCCGGAAGCCGAGGACGCCATAGGCAAAGGAAACCAACAGGCGCACGCCATAGAGAATCAGCGGGATGAGCACCACCACGGCGGCCTCTTGTTTCAAGCCCGTCAGGTAGATGACATCGGCCACGGTGACGAACACCGCCATTGCCGCGATGCCCCAGCGCCACTCGAAGGGCTGCTCCTTGCGCTTGGGATACCAGGCGAGGAAAAACAGTACGGCCATCATAAGGAAGTCGTATATCGTATACCACGCCTGGATGGTGGCGGGCGAAATGTTCTCCTTGCTGAGGAGGAACTTGTCGTAGACGCCGCTCAAGGCCACGAGGATGGCCGAAGCGAGCAGCATATAGACCCACTTGTTCGATTTGAAGTGTATGCCTTCCAACTGCCCTGAACGGTTCATCAGGTAGAACGAAACGAGTGCAAGAATCACGCCAACCCACTGCACTACAGTCAGTTGCTCCTGGAAAATCAAGAAAAGCAGCACGACCGAAATGGCCGGCCTCAACTGGTTGACGGGTCCTACCACGGTGATGGGCAGGTGTTTCATGGCTGAATAGCTGAACATCCATGAGACGAGGATGATGGCAGTCTTGCCTAATATTAATAGGTGTTGCCGTGCCGTCAGCGGCTCAATACAGAGCTTCGACAGGAAACCACCCTCAAAAAACGCCGGATTAAGTTGCGACAGTAAAACGAAAGGCAGGAATAGAGCCCCGCTGATCATGGTGCTGTAGAACAACACGGGGATGATGGCGTTGCCTACGACGGTCTGTTTCTTGAAGATGTCGTAAAAGCCCAACAGGAAGGCCGAAATCAGGGAAAGGATGACCCACATAAACTAATCGTTGAAATTTGAAATTGGTGTTAAACAGACATCAAAAAACATCTTCATGGGTTCCAGTATCAAGCAAATAAAGCATACAACGGTTTCTCACGACACGGTATACTAATATCCAGTCAAATTGGATATGGCATTCGCGAAAAGCCTTATAATTTCCCGAAAGTTGATGGTCTTTATGCTTCGGATCCAAAGGCACACCTTCTGCCAATTGGCGCACTACGGCATCAAGCAATGAGATGTCAAGACCTCGTTTCTTGGCTAATTTGTAGGATTTCTTGTACCTGCTCGAAAACTCAATGCTCATCATGGATTTAGGCGTTTATTTTTTCCAAATAATCGTCAAAGTCGCGACATTTTGTAGTCCGTCCATGCTTGAAATCGTCAATAGCTTCGTCAAGGCCTGATTTCTTTTTTGGTGTCTTGGCTTTACTTATTCCGTCGAGTTTCAGCAAAGCAGCTATCAATCCTTTCAATGCTGGATTGGTAGCATCATATTGCAAAGTAATTGTTTCCATTTTTTCTATTTATGTTTTGGCTGCAAAATTACAACTATTTTTCAATTCGAGAAACGTTTTACTCCAAATCAATGTAAACTGGAAGGTGGTCGCTGAAACCGCCGAAGTATCTCGGGCCGACGTATGTGCGAAAAAGCTTCTTGCCGTGATAGGTCTCGTCGTCCTCAAAGAGGAAGTCGGCGGCAAAAATCCTAGCGCTACCCTCTTGATAATGAAGTCCTTCCCTATCATCCATCAACCCTGGCGTGACAATAATCTGGTCAAATATCTGCCAGTCCGCCTGATGCTTCAAGGTGCCCTCGAAGCCCAATCCGTCGGCTTTCCCGAACAGGTTGATGAGGCAACCTTCCTCCATCTCGGAAGGGTGTCGCGCCCGAAGCACATCGTAGACGCTTGGGTCGGTGGGACAGTCATTCAGGTCGCCCATCATGATGATTTTGGGTTGGTAGCCTTCGGGCGCCACCGCCATGATGGAGTCCACCTTGGCGCGCAATATGGCCGCCGAACACGACCGCGAACCGACCGTCTCCAACTCGCCGCTGTACCTACTCGGCCAGTGGTTGACGAAAACATGGATGGTGTCTGCTGACGGTATCGGCCCTTCGCGTCCTTCGACAGGCTCAGGAACCAGCTCTGGGGCCTTAGCTTCATCGGCCAAGGTCGTTGAGCCTGTCGAAACGCCGACCTTAGCAATAAACTTCGCATAGAGTATATCCCGCGAATGGTAGGCCATGTCTTCGGGATTATAATAAGGTATGGTCGCGCTTTCGACGAGCATGAAATGGTCCAGCGAATACACAATGGCCGGGTCGATGCCGCGCTTGTCGGGGCCTTCGTAATGCACAAAGCGGTAGTTGTGCTTCTTGAGCGGGGTCTGCTCGAAAATCGCGCTCAGCACATACTCGTTCTCCACCTCGCACATCCCGATGAGGCCCAAGGGGCGGTTCTCCGACATGGCCAGAATGGCCTTGTACATGTTGTTGCGCTTCGTGTAGAATCGGGTTTTCGTCCAATGCTGCATCCCGTCCTCGGTGAAGGCGTTGTAGCTTTTGGTGCTGTCCACGAAGGGGTCGAAGAAGTTCTCCATGTTCCAAAAGGCAATCCGGATGGGTACGGTTTGAGCGCACAAGTATTGTGTCATCAGAAAGCTGACACATGCCAACACAAAGAGCCTCTTCGTTTTAGCTGGCAAACTCGCAACCATCAGTTTCAGATTCACCATAATGCAGCCACACGAGGAATGTTTGACAGCCAACTCGATATTTTGTTGTCTTTACGTGCTGTTTGCATGTTGTATCGGGTCTGCAAGTTCATCAGCATATCGGCTGAAACACCCAATGCTGCCTCAAACATCAAGGCCGTGGTGGGGGTCAATTGCCGTTTGCCATTCAACAGCTCATTTAACACAGAATAAGCCATACCCACTTGCTTTGCAAAACTACGTTGCGTGATGTGACGCGCTTCCAGTTCTTCTTTCAGGATATCGCCTGGATGTGTGGGGTAATAAGAATAACCTAAAACAGCCATAATCGTATCATTTATAATGGTTTGTCAATTCTATTATATTACAAACAGTAACCACAGTTTCTGTCGCAATGCTTTCCGAACGGAAAATAATCCTGTACTGGTCATTAACCCTAACAGACTCATAGCCTTTCCAATCTCCCTTAAGGACCTCATAACGCAATGACCGTAAAGGAAACAAATCCTCTATCCTCCCTGCTGAAATCAATGCGTTTATGACATGAGTGTAGCGCTTGACTATATCCGGCTGAAAACGATGCTTCTTGTCACTCGACTTGCCATTGTAGTACAACTCGCTCAAATACTCTTTCTCAAAGACTATCTCCATTTTCAATGCATTTCTGCGGCAAAAATACAAAGATTTCGATAAAGTTCACTAATTTTGCGAACACTTTTTTCAGAAATTATATGATTTTGGAAAAAGTTTGTAACTTTGCGGCAAAATAAACTGAATGTTATCATGTCTGAATTTTGGAGCACTGCCTTGGATGAGCATTTGAACAAACTATGGGACGCTGGCATCCTTGATCAAAAAAGACTGGACGAAATCAATCAAATGGATCTCCATCAACTGAATGCATTGATTCAAAAAAAATGAAGTCTGTACTTCCTTTTATAGTATTATTCTGTCTATCCATCGGCTACACCCAAGCCCAAAACGCCCATTTCTGGGACGGCATCGAGACCTTCGACGGGCCGACAGACGAGAACCCGATTCTGGCCGCACAAATCGACTTCTACTTTGACAAACTGGTGGCTCCCCTACCCGACTCCATCACCTTGGAAATCAACCGATTGGTTGAACGGACAGAAAACAACCTCGACTTGCGCGACTTCATCCTTTGGCACCTCTTGGAGAAATACCAACACCCCGAATACATGAGCCAAGACCAGGTTTTCGTCTGGCTCTATGACCAATACTTCTCCCAATTGGAAATCAAAGACTTGAACGAGACCAACCTAACCTTGATTCGCGAAAAGGCCGAACGGTTGCGACGACTGGCCTTGTTCAACCCCGCGCCCGAAATCAAGTTCGAAGGCGCTGATTTACAATCTGTTGAAAACGACTACACTGTGGTTTTCTTCTACGACCATGACTGTGACCTCTGCCATCAGGAGATGCGGGACTTGGACTCGGTTTGCGCCTTGCATCCAGAAATCACAGCACTCAAAATCGACATGAACGACGATGCGGAAGGCTTGAATGAATTGTACGACCTCTACGACATCGAAATCACACCCCTAATCTATGTCCTTGACCGCGACAAACGCATCATTGCCAAGAAGATACGTTCGCGTCAGATTCCGTTGGTCCTATAAAGTCACTCTATCGGATAAGCCTCGTAAAGGATGTCGTGCAGCACTGAACGTATGCCCGATTTCACCAATTTGTTCGGTTCGGCGTCAGGATAGACTCTGTTCGACAAGAAGATGATTATCAAATCGTTGGCAGGATCGGCCCAGGCAAAAGTGCCCGTGAAACCCGTATGCCCGAAACCCGCCATCGAGCCAGCCTTGGAAGCCGTGCACGAGCCTTTCTTGCCAATGGGCAGCTTATCGAAGCCGATGCCGCGACGGTTGTCGTTGCTGGAGGCAAATGGCGCAGTGGTGAAATAACGCACCGTCTCGGGTTTCAGATAGCGAACGCCCTGATATTCACCCTCATCCAACAGCATCTGCATGATGGCTGCAAGGTCACGGGCATTGGAAAACAGCCCTGCGTGACCCGCCACGCCACCAAACATGGCCGCGGCTTGGTCGTGCACATCGCCCCAAATCAGCTGGCGACGAAAAATGGTGTCATTCTCCGTCGGGGCTATCTGCTCGCGGATGAAATGCTCCAAAGGCTTGTAACAGATGTGGTTGAGTCCCATCGGGTAATAGAATTGTTGATCCAAAAACTCCTCAATGTTCTGATTGGTAAGCAGTTTCACGATTTTGGGCATGTAATAGAACCCCATGTCGCTGTAAAGGTACTTCTTCTTGCCCAATGCCGTCTTGCTGACGGAATCGAAAATGCGGTCTGCAAAGCCATTAATTAGGTATAGGTTTTCGGCCACACGGACGCCGTGCTGCTCATCGATTTCGTCCGTGTAAAACTCTGGTCTTGGGCCGTTTTCGTCCACCGTCACTTTATAGAACGGCACCCAAGCCTTCAGTCCGGCCTGATGCGTCATGATTTCAATGAGCTTCAGTTTGCCATGCTCATTGCCTTTCAGATAGGGAAAAAAATCGGCCAAGGTCTTGTTCAGGTCAAGCTTGCCTTGGTCGTACAACTTCATGATTGCCAACGTGGAAGCGAAAATCTTGGTGCAGGATGCAATGTCATACAGGTCGTCGGGTTGCACCACATGCCCGCCGCCGTATGTAAAATTTCCGAAACACTTGTCATACACCACTTTGCCGTCTTTCAGCGCCATAAGTTGGCAACCCGGATAAGCCCCAATGCGGATGCCCGAGCGCGCCACTGAGTCCAATCGACGGGCATAACGCTCTGGCATGGTGGCAGTAGGAAGCGAAGTAACTGTCACGTTTTTAACGGGTTCGACGGCCTTTGCTGGTTCTACCTTTGAAGGGAGGACATGTTCCTTGGTGGCGGGTACAAAAGCCACGATGCCATCGCCGCTCCTGAATTTGCCTGTCGAGACAGGCAGCGTGCCTCGGGCTTCCATCTCGCCCGTCAGGATTTTCACGACCGCATTCACGACCGGTACTTCATCCTGATAGCCCACAATCAAGCCTTTCACGCTATTGTTGATGCGGAACAAATCGAGGGCGTAAGGGCAAGCAAACAGGTTGAGGATCACATCGTTCTGCGCCACCAAACGATTGAAGAAGCTCTCCGTTTCATCAGTAATACCATAGTTCTTGCTGGCAAACATGGTGGTCTTCTCAATGTTGACGACCACGATATCATAGCTCTCCAAAGCACTCAACCACTCCTTCGACTTGGAGGCAATCTTGTCCTTTTCCACAACGAACGACTTGGTATTCAGTCCTCTGGCAACCAAACCATCATTCACATCATTTTTGGTGTTGCCGATGGTGACCACCGCGATTTTCTTGTTATTGGGCAACGGAAACACCTGATTTTCATTGCGTAACACCGTGACAGCCTCTTCATACAATTGACGGCGCAAGTTTTTGTACTCGTCTTTCTTCAAGTCATTCATCAAGTTAGCTGTTGAGACCGGTTTGTATTGGCCCAAGCCGAGGTTACATTTGAATCTCAGGATCTTCTTGCAACTCTCCTCCAAGCGGGCCGCCGCCTGCGGATCGCGTTCTACCGCCGCCTTGATGGTCTTGATGGCGAAAGGCACGTTGGTGGGCAAAATCAGCACATCGTTGCCAGCCATGAAAGCCACATACGGCACGCTGTCGGGCTTTACCTTCTCCGACACACCCTTCATGTCGAGACCGTCGGTGAAAATCAGGCCTTCGAAACCCATGTCTTCCTTCAAAAGCTCGGTCACCACACCATAGGAAAGCGAAGAAGATGTATTCTTAACTTTCTCAATGGCAGGGAAATACAGATGTCCGACCATCGCGCCATTCACACCGTTGGCAATCAAATGGCGGAAAGGTGCCAACTCGATGTCACGCACCTCCTCCAACGGACGGTTCACAACAGGCAGCGTTGCGTGCGAATCGGTCGCCGTGTTGCCATGTCCGGGAAAATGTTTCATACTGGTAATCAATCCCTTGCTCTGCATTCCCGTTGCGTATGCGACACCTTTTTCACCCACCTTGACAGGATCTTCGCCAAAGCTGCGCATCCCAATCACGGGATTGGCAGCATTGGAGTTGACATCCACCACTGGCGCGAAATTCACGTGGATGCCCATACGTCGACATTGTTCAGCCACCTGCTGTCCCATCTTGTAAATCAACTCGTCATTTTTGATGGCTCCAAGAGTCATCTGATACGGATAGGCGATGGTGTTCTTCACCCTCATGGCCAAGCCCCATTCCGCATCAATGCTGACCATCAGCGGCGTTTGTGCCAGAGCCTGCCACGCATTGGTTTGGTTCACCTGAGCCTCAGCATCAGCACGGAAAAAGCACACGCCACCGATGTTGTACTGCTTGATGTACTTCGCCACATCCTCATAAAAGGGCTTGTCGGGCTGGTTGGCGCGCATACAAATCAACTGCGCCACACGCTGTTCCACGGTGAGACTGTTATACACCGAATCCACCCAACGGTCAACATAATTGGAACTGTAACCTCCCCATTCCTGAGAAAAAACTTGTCCGACCGAAAAGGTCAGCAACAAAACAACTGATAGATACTTTTTAATATTCATAACGATATAATTTTCAATTTATTCATCTATTTAATTTCAACCATTGCTTTAATTCATTCCAATCGTATGGTTTGCACACAATCACCTTGTTTTCATCCAAAAGAAACACGGTCGGAGTTGAGGTGACATGGTAATCCAAAAATGCCTTACCATCCCAACGTTTTTCGTCATAGAAATGGTATCCGGGCAAGCGCATTTTTTTCACAGTCGTTTGAACCTCGGCCAAATCCTCGGCCAAGGCAAACGTAACAAGCTCATATTCAGACTTCAAATCGAGCTTTTTCCGAATGTCCATTAAGAAATCATGGCAATACTCACAGTCCGTCGACCAAAAGACGACTATAATGTTTTTGGCGTCAGATTCGTACAAGTGATAGGAGATCTCGTCAATCGTCAGACCAGAAAAATCAGGAGCTTTTGCGCCCACTCTCACCTTTTGGTATGGCTCTGCGATGGAATCCAAACGCAGTCCTTCCGCTTTAGTTATCTCACCTTCAGAAAGTTGCGGGTAATTCAGCAGATAATCCGTCACCGCCGAACGTCCCATATTCGTATAGCCGTTCAACATCAACTCCAACACATATTCATACGTCCGCATATTGACTTTTGCCCTCCCGAAAACGACATCCAAGCCTGCGATCGAGAGGCTGTCGAAATGCGCTTCATCGACACAGGCATTTTCGTAAAGGTAGTTTATGATCTTGTTTCTCAACACATTGGAAGAAAATGTCGTATCGTTGAAATCCACATCATCCCAATAGTCATCACGCGTTCCCGATTGCGCCCAGACAGACCCAACAGAGAACAAAAAGACAAAAACAATATGGATTATTTTTTTCATAATCAATCAGTTTCATAAATCCAGCTTCATCTGGATGGCCATGTTGAAGGTCTTGCGATGCAGCGGCGAGATGCCATGTTCGGCGATGGCTCGTTTGTGTTCCAAAGTCGGATAGCCTTTATTTTTCTTCCAATTGTAAACGGGAAATTGCTCGCCATATTGCTCCATCAGCATGTCTCTTGTGGTCTTGGCCAAGATGGACGCCGCTGCAATCGACTGATATTTAGCGTCTCCACCAACAATACAAACATGCTTGATGTCACGGTAAGACTTGAATCTGTTGCCGTCTATCAACAGTATCTGAGGTTGAAGTTTTAGTTCATCTAACGCCCTATGCATCGCTAAGAATGAGGCATTTAGGATATTGATTTTGTCGATTTCCTCTGCCGTGACGATGCCAATTCCATAGGTCAATGCCTCTGCCATAATCACTTCCCGTAACTGCATTCGTTTTTTCTCTGTAAGTTGCTTTGAATCATTGAGTTCCGGATAATCTGCATCCTTTTTCAGAATCACCGCTGCCGCCACCACTGGTCCAGCCAAGCATCCACGCCCAGCCTCATCGCAGCCTGCCTCAATCAAATCCGAATAATGTGAAAGCAAACTCATGATCTACAACAATTTAAAGTAATAATGGTTGGCAAAGACAAGTAGGAGGAAAAGCGTCAGCACCAAATTGGCCCAACCCGTATTGTCCATATAAGTGAACTCGTATGCGAAAAGGATAGCCAACACAATGAAAACCAGACCGTTCATCAAGACATTACCACCACAAAACAGCAAGGCAACGGCTACAACCATCATCAACACGCATAAAGTGATTTTCACTCTAACCGCAAAGGCTTTTTCCAATTTGGAATTGCCCAAAAGCATGACTATTGATATAACAACAAGGAATATCAACAATATAATATTCAATAAATTAAATCCTTCTACTGAAAGCATCACATTAAGTAGATAATCCTGATATGCATGGATAATCTTTAGAAAATCGCCAAACAAATACACGCCGACGAAATACAAAAAGTACGTGAACAGGAAACCCAGCAATGGGATCAACTCTAAGCGCAACGTGCCTTTCTTGACGATAGGAAGTGCCGCCATTACCCACAGGATCAACACGATAGACGGAAAATAGCACATGGAAGACAATGCAACAAGTATTCCGACCTTCAACAAATTCATCTCAGGATTAGAGAGTAGATAAACATCATATATCTCATTGATTACTAACAAGATGAATATTGACGACAGGATGAATGGATAGAAACAGGTCTGCGTCCGCGTGAGGCTCATCAGGAGAACAAACACAAACGCGCCCAAGGTACTCACCTTGCCAATAAGTTGGTGTTTTACCATTACCGCATTGAAAATCAAGGTATCAAGCACTAATAAGAGAAAGGCAAAAATAAGTTGGATGGTAGGTGAAAACCCCAGTAGGCCATCTATCAGATTGAAGAGCGGCGTCACAGGTTCGCTCAAACCCATCGTCGCCTTCGCAGAGGTAAAAGCCGGAATCCATAAGGCGATGGCGAGCAACGCAATCGCCACATACTGAATGGCATAGCTCTGTCTGAAAAACTTGATCATAGCATTCGCATTAAGTCAAGTCCAATGTCATGTCGGTAGTTAACACCCTCAAAATGAATCTTTTCCACTTCGTGGTAGGCCTTACTCCTCGCCTCTTCAATTGATGTACCATGAGCAGTAACTGCAATCACACGACCGCCCGCCGTAATCACCTCGTTTTCAGAATTAAACGACGTCCCCGCGTGGAATGCGACCACATCCTTCAAAGCATTAAGTCCGGTCATCACCTTTCCTTTTTCGTAGGCTTCGGGATAGCCACCAGACACCATCATCACCGTGACAGCGGTCTTGTCGCTCTTGGCATAATGCACCTCGTTTAAGCGACCATCAGCGCAAGCGAACAGCAAATCGGCGAAATCACCCTCGATGCGAGTCATCACAGCCTCGGTCTCGGGGTCACCCATGCGAACGTTGTACTCGATGACATACGGGCTGCCGCCATCGTTCATCAAGCCCAAGAAAATGAAGCCCTTATAATCGATGTTTTCGGCTTTCAGACCCTTCAAGGTCGGCTTCACGATGCGTTCCTCTACCCTGTCCAAAAACTCAGGTGTGCAGAACGGAACAGGCGAAACCGCTCCCATACCGCCTGTGTTCAAGCCCGTGTCGCCGTCGCCGATGCGCTTGTAATCTTTGGCCTCAGGCAGCAACACGTAATGCTCGCCGTCAGTCAAAACAAATACCGACACCTCGATACCTTTCAGAAACTCCTCAATCACCACAGTGGCCGAAGCTGCACCAAACTTGCCTTCCAGCATCTTGTTCAGCTCGTCCTTGGCTTCCTGCAAGTCATTGAGAATCAGCACACCTTTACCTGCAGCAAGACCATCGGCCTTTAACACGTAAGGAGCTTTCAAGCTTTCGAGGAACTTGTATCCTTCGGTCAGGTTTCCCTTGCTGACTTTAAAGCATTTGGCCGTCGGGATGCCGTTTTTCTCCATGAAGTCCTTGGCGAAAGCCTTGCTGCCCTCCAACTGTGCGCCGCGTTTGTCGGGACCGATGATTCGCACCGATTTCAGCGTCTCATCCTGCTTGAAGAAATCGACGATACCGTCCACCAAAGGCTGCTCTGGTCCAACCACGACAAGGTTAATGTCTTGCTTTAAGCAGAACTCTTTTATTGCTTCAAAATCAGAAAGTTTCAAGTTTACATTTACGCCCACTTGAGCCGTACCCGCATTGCCTGGAGCGATGAAAACTCGTGAGCCATCGCTTTGAGCCAACTTCCACGCCAAGGCGTGCTCGCGGCCACCCGAACCGAGTACCAAAATCTTGCGCTCAACGGCCGTGATATGTTGCCCTTGAGCAGCTTTCCAATCTATAGTTTCTTTTCTGGCTTCACCAGGATACATTACTATTTTTGCCATCTGTTTTACTATGACTTGTGACAATGACCATGACCACTTTAACCGAGGTCACAAGCATTGACTATTATTACTAATCGTTTATACTATTTGGACTGATTGTTTGAATCAACCCTGTTATTCTTTTTTCTATGGATTGAACTTTTTCTATAGCTTTCTTAAAATCAGCATTTTGTATATAACCTAATCTATCTATTCATCTTCTTGTTTTGGGAATGCTGTCATCGTCATAATCACTAGTCATGGTCAACGACAGCTTTCATTAAACAGTTCCAAATCCCATCAGCAGCTTTGTCCCACGAAAAGTCTTTGGCGCGCTCCACACCCTTCTCTATCAGGTTTTTACGCACTTTCTCGTCGAGCATTTCGGTCATGCCTTCGGCGATGGACGCCTCACTGAACGGGTCGACGAGCAAAGCCGCATCATCGGCCACTTCGGGCATGGAAGTCACATTTGAGGTAATGACAGGTGTCTCGCACCTGAACGCCTCCAAAATCGGGATGCCAAAGCCCTCAAAATAAGACACATACACCGACACCAAGGCCGCTGCAGTCACCTTGTGCAAATCTTCGGCTCGCAGACGACCAGCAAAGACGACCTCGTCCTTGAAACGCATCGAACTGTATGCCTCCTCAATCGTCTCTGACCACCAACGCTTCTCCCCTACAATCAGCAACTTAACGTTGGATGGTGTCTGGCTCTTGAACAAGTCGAAAGCTGTGAACAACCTCGCCAGGTTCTTGCGCGGATGAAGCGAACCGACAAACATGAAATAAGGATTTCCATCCGTGTATTTCGCGCGAATAGCCTCCTGTTCCTTCTCGGAAATCGGCGCAAAAGTCTCATTCACACCGTTATACGCCACGTCAATCTTCTCAGGCTCAATACCGTAACATTTCACGATATCCTGTTTTGAAAACTCCGAAACCGTCACGATGCGCTTGGCTTTGTGGGCGAATTTCGGGAAATAACGCTTGTAATGCCAACGATGGATTTTCGGCACATCATTGGGGAAATGCTCAAAGTTAAGGTCGTGGAATTGAGCCACTTGCGGCACATCAGAACGAAGGCTTAGGTATCCGTCGGGCGAGAAAAACAGGTCAGGCTGGATTTGCTTCAGTGCCTTCCTCACCGAAAACTCGAACCACCAGATATACAAAAACGGATGCCTCGCCTGCGGGAACAACACCACAGGTTTCACGTTGTCAGCAAACAGGAACATCGGGTCAGGCTGGCGGTCGAAGAGGAAATAAAACTCCACCTCGGGGTGCGACTTCACCATGCGGCGAAGGGTCTCATACGCCACCCAACCGATGCCTTCGAGCCTGTCTTTCAGCAACAAGCGCGTATTTACTGCGATTTTCATGTCGGCACCATCAATAGCGATAGATGTCCGACTTGTATGGTCCCTCAACGGGAACGCCGATATAATCGGCCTGCTTTTGCGTGAGTTTGGTCAGCTTGACGCCGATCTTCTCCAAGTGCAGGCGGGCGACTTCCTCGTCCAAATACTTAGGCAGGCAGTAGACACCTACCTTATATTGGCCGCGTTTCTCCCAAAGGTCCATTTGAGCCAAAGTCTGGTTGGTGAACGAGTTGCTCATCACGAAGCTGGCATGACCCGTGGCGCAACCGAGGTTGACCAAGCGACCCGAAGCCAACAGGAAGATGCAGTGACCATCGTCGAAAACGTACTTGTCAACTTGCGGCTTGATGTTGATTTTCTCTTTCAAATGCTCGGTCTTTTCGAGACGGTCCACTTGGATTTCATTGTCGAAATGGCCGATGTTGCACACGATGGCTTGGTCCTTCATTTGCATGATGTGTTCCAGCGTAATCACGTCGCAGTTGCCTGTCGTAGTGACGAAGATGTTGCCTTCTTTGACGGCCTCCTCCATCGTGGTCACCTCGAAACCTTCCATGGCGGCTTGCAGGGCGCAGATGGGGTCGATTTCGGTCACCAAAACGCGGGCGCCGTAGCTCTTCATCGAGTGCGAGCAGCCCTTGCCGACCTCGCCGTAGCCACACACGACGACCACCTTGCCGGCAATCATCACGTCGGTGGCGCGCTTGATGCCGTCGGCCAGTGACTCGCGGCAACCATAAAGGTTGTCGAACTTCGACTTGGTCACCGAGTCGTTCACATTGATGGCGGGCACCAGCAACTCGCCGCGCTCGTGCATCTGATACAGACGGTGCACGCCCGTGGTAGTCTCTTCCGAAACGCCCTTCCAGCCAGCCACCACCGTATGCCAGAACGTGGGATTCTCCTTATACGTGGCTTTGATGACGCTCATCAGTGCAGCTTCCTCGGCACTGCCCGTGGGCGCGTCAAGGAGCTTGGGGTCGTTTTCGCAAGCGTAGCCCTTATGAATCAGCAAAGTGGCATCGCCGCCATCGTCCACAATCAAGTCCGGACCCGTGCCGTCAGGGAAAGTGATGGCGCGTTTGGTGCACCACCAGTAGTCTTCCAGCGTCTCGCCTTTCCATGCGAAAACAGCAGTGCCCGTTTCGGCGATTGCCGCCGCAGCGTGGTCTTGCGTGGAGTAAATATTGCAGCTGCACCAGCGCACCGTAGCACCAAGTTTTACTAAGGTCTCGATGAGGCAGGCCGTTTGGATGGTCATGTGCAGCGAACCCATGATTTTCGCACCCTTCAGCGGCTTTGTGTCGCCGTATTTCTTGCGCAGCGACATCAGGCCGGGCATTTCGTGTTCAGATACTTCAATTTCCTTGCGTCCCCAAGCAGCCAGGTTCATATCGGCCACCAAATAAGGGAGTTTGTTGTCTAATAGTCTGTTATCCATTGATTTAAGAATTTTGTTTTCGTTTTGATTGAAAAGGCAAAGATACACAAATTCCCCGTATTATGACAAAAAGCGGAGAAAAAATCCTCCGCTTTTTCATCGACAAGAATTGCCATGAATAGTATCTTACAATCAATCCGGCAAACGATACAACGTCACTTTGTCGTCCAAAGTGCATTGAATCAAGCCGTAATGCTTGGCGTAATAGATTTCCGTCGGGAAGTTATTGGTTTGCGGATAGGCAACATCATACAGCTTGAGATGCATTACACCTTCATAGCTCTTTTCGCTAACCGTGTAGGAATCAAGGTATTCCGCTGTGTAATCCATCGCGTTGTCGTTGCCTAATTCATAACATCTGTCGGGATAAAACTGGTTGCCTAAAATGCCCATCGCGTAGATAGCCTCGTTAAAATACAGTCTGAACTCATCAATATCCGTATGCTCTACCAATTTATAGGCGGAAATTGTCGTTGAAAACCTTATCGAGCCATAGGAATTCGCCCCACCTTGGCTAATGTGCTCATGTTCACCCTTGTCCGTTGGGATGATGAAAAGGATGGAAGCACCCGTTTCTGTCATATACGAATCGGCCTCGTCAAGCCTAAACGATTGCTTGACGCCGTTCTCATCCTCCATCGTGAAATGAAGGTTCGTCGTGTCGGCAAACCAATCGCGGCTAGCATCGTTCACATAGTAGTATTTCGTCTTTACGCAGGAGGCCATCACAAAGGCCAAAGCCATCAAAATCAAATATTTAGTTTTCATAAAGCCAGTATTTTTCACCGTTAGACATAATGACTCCGAGCAAGCCTTTCTCATAGTTGTAATAATAGGTCTCGGCATGGATGGAGCCCTCACTTTCGTAATAATCAGCATTGGCCATTAGTTTAAAAACATCGCAATAATAGCGGCCATTAACTTTCAATGAATCAAGCATTTCATAATTGGGATGCTCTTCGCCGAAGAACGGAATCCTCGCAGAGCCAACGGCAAAAAGATTGGCGCTTTTCTCCCAAGATGGCATATCCTCCTCCTCGTAAGCCATGTAAGCGTTTGAGAAGTTGATTTCAACCTCGAAAATCGGATAGTTCGGTGTGCATTTGGTGATATCCACCTCATAATCATAAACATAGTTCGGCGCAGGTTTGTTTTTTTCATAGACGTAATCGAAGCCCGTTTCTATTTGGCGGTGGCGCGACACGGTGAAATCGATGACAAGGCGGTCACTCTCGTGCTGCATTTTAAACACATCGCCGTTGCGGTAAGGCACCGTGGCTAAATACTGATCAGGGATGCTTCCCAAATCGACATGAACCTGTTTGCTGCGCGGGCATGCCGTGAAAAGAACCGACATGGCCACAAGCGCCATAGTGAAGACCGCTTTCCGCAAGGTCTTTTTCCTGAAAATTGATTTTCGCTTGAACATAGTTTAGTGGTTTTGAAATTTGTCGGTGCAAAAATATGGTAATTTTTGCCTCAAAATGCAAGTCTTTGGGGTATTACAAACTTTTTCAAAACCAAACATCTGTTTTCCAACTACTTGCAGTTTAGAATTACAACATTTCTTTTTATGGAAAAACGGATATTTACGAAAAAATGTGTATTTTTGCCAAAATTAATACTCAAAAACAACAGAAAAATGAACCAACCTTACACCAACATCAACATCAACCCCAACAGCAAGCGAATCGGACGCTATGTCATTTGGGGTGCATTGGCCTTATTCGCTATTTTAGTGCTTAGCTCTTCATTCTACACCATCCGTTCGACGGAACGTGGTGTACTTGCCACTTTCGGAAAGATGAGTGACAACGTCATTGAAGACGGCCTGCACATGAAGATTCCGTTCATCCAGACCATCAAGCGAGTCAACGTGCAGCAGAAGAAGTTCGACGGCAAGGAAAACAGCTACACCCGCGACGTGCAGACCTCCGAGGTCGAGTACACCATCAATTATGACTTGGTGCGCGAGAACGTCAGCAAGCTGATGAAAAATGTCGGCGACGACTATCACAACCGCATCGTGGTGCCGTTTATCCGTTCGTCCATGAAACAAAGCTTCGGCAACTTTGCGGCCACCGAAATCGTTGAGAACCGTGATGCCGTGCGCCGCGAGATTGAACAGACGCTGCGCCAAACCTTGGACAGCAACTATTTCATGAATGTCCAGTTTCAGATTACAAACATCGACTTCGACGACGACTTCGAGACCGCCATCAAGGAGAAGCAGGTGGCCGAGCAGAACGCCCTGAAAGCCAAAAACGTCACCATCCAAGTGGAGGAGCAGGCCAAGCAGACCAAAATCAAGGCCCAAGCCGAGGCTGAAGCCATGAGCATCAAGGCGGCGGCCCTTGAAAGCAACCCCAAACTCGTGAACTACGAGGCCGTGCAGAAATGGGATGGCAAGATGCCGCAGTATATGCTGGGCAACTCGGTGCCGTTCATTGATTTGAAGTAATCCCAAACAATCAAAAACCCTAACTGACAGCGTCAATTAGGGTTTTTTGTTTTTCTGTGCCCCGAACAGGAATATAAATCCGTAATCCAATATATTCCGAAATATCAGCATTTTACACTATAAGTGTCTTATCCTACAGCATCTTATCCGACTAATTACCTTTCATCGCTTCACACTTTTTTTCACTTATTTTCAAAAAAGTAGGAAAGTTTTCTTGCCTAAGTAGGAAAGTTTTTGTACCTTTGCAGTGACAATTCAATTTAATAAAACTATGGCAACAGTTATCTATTCAATTTCCGCAAAGTCCACCAGCGACAACAAGAGCCAACTTATCATCAGATTCAAGCATGGCAATCAAGGCAAGGGCATCGACCAGCGCACCGGGTCGGGTATATTTATAAACCGCGACTATTGGGCTGAGGCCGTGACGGAGGGAACAAAGACCATCTCCCCTGCTCACATTAAGACTTCCTCTAAAAAACTTATGAACGATGAAAACCTTACACTTCGTAAGGAATTAGGCGAAGCCGAAACAAAGCTAAAAGACCTTGAAAAACATGTCTTGCAAGCCTTCATCGACGCAGGCGCAGGCAAGGTCGGTCTCGCCAAAGATTGGTTGAAGAACACGGTCAACGAGTTCAACAACATCCCAACGGCACCTGCCGAAGAAGAAGCCGAAGCCGAACATGTGCCATCGTTCTTCGAAGCCTTCGCCATCTACATTGACCGCAAGAAATTCTCCGACAACCGCAGAAAACACTATCAGGTGCTTTGTCGCATACTGAAACGCTATGAGTTGTACACAAGCAAGCCTCTAACCTTCGACGACCTCACAGCCGACACGCTCCGCGACTTTGAGAAGTTTCTTAAAGAAGAGCATACCTATTATAAGAAAGCCGTTGAGATGACCGAGAAAGCCAAAGGAAAGAACATTGGCCCAACCTATCTCGACATCATGAAAGCCGTGCCGCTGAGCCGAACACCTGAGCCAAGAGGAGAAAACGCCCTCAGCGACTTAATGCGCAGATTCAGGGCGTTTGTCCGCTGGGCGAATGGACTTGACAAGGATTATAGGTTGGAGAAGCCCTACACCCACAACAACCCCTTCAACGCCTACACCGTGCCCAAAGAACTTTACGGCACCCCCTACTACATCACCATCGACGAGCGCAACAAACTCTACAACACCAAACTTGGCGAACCTCTGGCGACTCAACGCGACATCTTTGTCTTCCAGTGCTGCATCGGATGTCGAGTGTCAGATCTGTGGGCGATGACGAAGGCCAGCATCATTGACGGTGCTGTCGAGTACATCCCTCGTAAGACCAAGGAAGGCAACCCCATCACCGTCCGCGTACCGCTCAACAAGCAGGCGACTGAGATTGTGGAGAAATACAAGGGCTATGACGGCAAAGGTCTCTTCCCTTTCACCTCGCAGCAAGAATACAACCGCAGCATCAAGGAAATCTTTGAAGCTGCTGAAATCAATCGCATGGTGACCGTGCTCAACCCCACCACAAGAGAAGAAGAAAAACGCCCCATCTCAGAGGTCGCCAGCAGCCACATGGCGAGGCGTACATTTGTCGGCAACCTATATAAGAAAGTCCAAGACCCCAATGCCATCGGCGAGTTGTCTGGCCATGCCGAGGGCAGCAGAGCGTTTAAGCGTTACCGCAGCATCGACGAAGAAACCAAGAAAGAAATGGTTTCATTATTGGATTAAGGAAGGGGGAAGTTATGGAATACAGCAAGAAAGAATTGGAAGAACTGATTGACATGGCGGAAGTCAACTTGAATTACCTCAAGGATACAGGCGATGGCAAAGGGTTAATCGAAAAGATTGACGAGGAAATCCCTCATTTGTTTGACGAAGTCCAATTCATGTCAGATATGCTAATTAAGGTGCGCATTGAATGGCTTTCTCAACGACTATCCACTATTAAGGATTGCATATTTGCAACAGATGATATTGAGATGGCAAAAGAAACCTACAATTTGGTTTCTCCTGTATGGAAAAAATATGTCGCTCTTGACGATTTTCACAAACCATATAGTGCAAAAGAACACGAGAAAAACATCACTGCTACACTTGATAGCATAAAAAGAAAGATAGACCGATACTACAGGACACATCCAGAGCAGAAAAAACCAACAGCTCACGACTTTCTTGCAGTTTTGGGTGGATTGACAAGGGATTGTTTGACCTATATTGAGTACAAGTATGATTTGCGCTATAAGGAGAACCCAAACACCATAACGGTTCTTTCTCCGAATATGCAACACAAAATCTTCGATGTGTTGCCTGGCCAAATAGCATCTGGATTTAATGAGGGCGTAATTACTTTGGCGAACCTGAATAAGGTGATTGAGGAGATTGAAACTAACATTGACAACTGCAAGACACAGCCCGAATTGGAAAGGTATGTTGTGAAATTATTAGAACCTTTTAGAACTATATCAAATTCTTTGACCATATTTCAACATGAGAGTTTTGAAAAGCAAAGAGCGAAAATAGAGGAGGAAATGGCAAAGTTAGGAACGCCTGAGAATTGCCTAATTGATTTGCTTTTTATTATGACCAAGTACGCCAATAAACTATATGCAGTATTGATTCAAAGAGACTTTGATTTGGGCAAGTTTCAAGATGAGGTTGAAATCTATCTGAAAAGAGAGTGGACATGGATTGATATTGCCCCTTATGTCGGAGGAAAGATTAGAGCACAGCGTTTTATGGGACAACAGGAAACGCCTATCGCCCACCCATCAACGATTGACCGTGAAGAAAAAAAGACATCCACAACGCCAACTGTCGATAGGGAAAAAATGAAAAACTTGTTTAATGAATCTTTTCTCAACCTTGAATATCGCCCTCAAGATTCTGTCATAAATGATGACAAAAAAACCTTATTCATTGAATTGTGCAATCGAATTGATATAATATTGTCAAGTAACGACAAAAAGTCTAAAAACAAAAAAAATCTCGGCTCAATAGTCTATATGATTTACCACAGTAAATTTACGAAACCTAAGTATCGCAAGATAGAAGGTAAAAAAGGTGGCTTTTCTATTTTGATAAAAACTTTCTTTGATATAGTTAGCCTACCCACTCCAAAATACACTCACCCCACCTACTACAACAACCCAAGCAAAGAAATAATCTCTTACTTCGGTGAGATTTTGAAATGGAATAACTAATAAATACCGTATTGAAACAGGAAAAATACCGCATTGAAACAATAAATCCCCTATCAAAATCCCCTATAATAGATTCAAAATTCTGAAATTCAGCGTTTTTTTTGTTTTTCAAAAATCCCCTATAAAGTGGAGTTGAATAAACCTTAGGATTTTTGCAGCGCAGTCGGACGAAAACCAAAGCCCCGATGCAAAAACTAAATGAACAACAATCTTATTCAACTCCATCAGGAGTTCCCCACCATCCAGGTGACGATCAGCCTCAAAGACCTTCTTGAGGCAAACTCTATCCTTGTTCAGCAAGTGAAAGACGACCTGCAGCAGCAGTTGGCAGACGAGAAAGCGGAGGTCTATTACTCACGCGAGAAAGCCATGGAGATATTCGACGTATCTTCCACAACGCTTTGGCGATGGGAAAAGAAAGGGTATCTCACACCTATCATGGTAGGTGGATACAGAAGATACCGCAAATCGGATATTAACAAGATACTGGAAGGAGGCCAATAATGAGCAGCACAAAACTCATCGGCATCAGCACCGCTAACGCGGTCGCCGGCCACAAAGACCTCTTCAGGCAAGCACTCGAGCAGTGCCCCTTCCTCCAATCCCTTCGGGAAGCCAATCCCGACCTGGTTATCACGAATAACGAAAGTACGGATAACGGCTTAAAGGATTGGTTGGACAATCAAGAGGTTATGTTTGCGCTTCACGTTAGTTTGCGCACCCTTCAAAGCCTCCGCTCCAACGGCACCTTGCCTTATTCGCGAATACGCAACAAAATCTATTATCGACGACGAGACATCGAGCGACTACTCAATGACAACTATTCGCAAAAAGGAGGCAAGGCATGATAATAATAGGAATAGCGGCCACGCCAAGCGTAGCCGCCAAATCAGTGAATCTTTATAAAGGTGATGCAAAGATACAAAAAAACTCCCAATCCATCGCTGTAAATGCTACAAAATCGTTGTCACCAACGATAGTTCTTTCAACGATTACAACAACCACAAACAGCAGTATGGAAACGGGTGACAACATGGGTATCTTAAAGGCTATCGAGGAGGATTTGGAGAAATCGGAAGCCGTGAAGGAGACAATACCCGAAACTGTTGGAATGCTCTGTATAAAGTCGGCCAATCAGACTTTGATGGAGGCGAAGCAACGTCCAGACCCCAAGCCATTATGGTTGTCGTTATGGTATGAGGGCGAAGTCTGCTGTCTGTTCGCCGACAGCAACTTGGGCAAATCCATCTATGCCGTTCAAATTGCTGACAGCATAGCGCAAACGCAAAGGGTGTTGTACTTCGATTTTGAGCTATCTGACAAGCAGTTCCAACTCCGATACACGGATAAGGAGGGAAACACTTATCATTTCTCGGACAACTTTCTTCGAGGTGAAATCAACAAAGAATTGTTGGATGTCAAAACCTTCGAGGATGACATCATTAACCAGATTGAGGCTGCTGCGCTACAAACAGGCGCAAAAGTGCTAATCATTGACAATCTGACATGGATCTGCAGCAATAGCGAAAAGGGCGATGTCGCAGGACAATTTATGATGAAAGTCATCAAAATAAAAAAGAAGTACGATTTGTCCTTGCTTATCATCGCTCACACTCCGAAACGTAGTCTTTCAAGCGCAATAACGCAAAACGATTTGGCAGGCAGCAAGAAACTCTACAACTTCTTTGACAGTTGCTTTTCCATAGGCATGAGTGCGAAGGACGGAGGACTTCGTTACATCAAGCAGATGAAAGTCCGTCATGGTGAGTACGAGTACGGTGCAGATAATGTGATTGTGTGTCAATTAGAGCAAATCAACGCATTCCTGCAGTTCGTTCCAATGGAATTTGCAACCGAACGAGAGCACCTTAAAGAGCAATCAGAGAACGATGTTCTAGAACTTGAAAACACCGTCATGGAGCTGCACGGGCAAGGCCTTTCCGTACGAGCAATCGAAGCTCAGGTGAACGTAAGCAAATCAAAAGTTCAACGTATCATCAAGAAATACGAATAAGGAACGTCCCAAGTGTCCCACTGTCCCAAATGTCCCATTCGTGGGACAGTGGGACAGATGGGACAGCGGGACAAGAAAGGAGAAACGACCATGAACTATCAACTTGAAAAATACCACGGCAGAGCCTCACGCCACGAGTGCCCTAATTGCCACGACCCACATTCATTCACCTACTATGTTGACGAGGACAACCAGCCCCTCGACCCAACTTGCGGCAGGTGTGACCATGAAAGCAGTTGCTGTTACCATTACACCCCAAGCGAATACTTCCAAGACCATCAAGGCGAACAACGCCCTAAGAACATTACCGCCAAGAAACGGCCTCAGCCCAAGCCTCCCAAGCCACTTTGCACCATCCCCTTCAGGTATGTGCTTCAGTCGGCAAGCTACAACAGCGACTTTATCTTGTTCCTCTGTGGCTTGTTCGACAGAAACACCCTTGACAGCCCGACAATAAAAAGGCTGGGCGAACTGTATGCCCTCGGCGCCACCAAAGACAGAGATGTCATCTTCTGGCAAATCGACATCAACGGCAGAGTGAGGTCGGGCAAGATAATGAAGTATGGCGAAGATGGCCACCGCACCAAAGATGGGTATGGTGTGAATTGGGTTCATGCCAAGATGAAGAAAGACGGTCTTTTGCCTGATGATTGGGAGGTGACGCAATGCTTGTTTGGTGAGCACTTGCTGAATTGGTCAATGAACAAGGACAAAGTTGTTGCAGTCGTTGAGAGCGAGAAAACCGCCTTGATTGGTGCAGCATACCATCCTCAATTTCTTTGGCTTGCCACAGGAGGCAAATCACAGATGCCAGTCGAAAAAATGAAAGTTTTGACTGGTAGAACGGTTATCTTGTTCCCCGACGTTGACGCTTATGAGGTTTGGAAGAAGCAAGCCGAAACGCTCGCGTTCTGTAAAGTAATCGTCTCAGACGCTTTGGAGAAGCATGCGTCTCCCGAGCAACGAGCCGCCAAGATTGATATTGCGGATGTATTTATTGAAAACTTGAAACGCGGCCATATTCCGCCAAAGCCAGAAGCAGAATATCAATGGTTGTTGGGCATGTCAAAAACAGGTCTGGAGATAATGATAGAAAAACTACCGTGCATACAACACATGATTGATGAGTTGGGGCTTGTTGAAGATGGACGATGAAAGGCGGGACTATCCAACAAACCTTGGATTAGCATCAACTACCGCAGATTCCAATCGGCCCAAGTTACTTTGCTTTCAACGCCCTCTTCTATGTCATTAGGCAGATTGTAAAACATGTTCAAGCCAAGCAACGCTTCAAGCTCATCCACAGTACAGGCACATTCTTTCATTGATCGCTGTTCGCCTCCATTGAGCATGACGAACCCTATAGCCGAGTAGCGTTCCTTGTTGCGAATCATAAGAGCCTTGTAACAAGCTATAGGCACAGGTATTCCGTGATACCCAATTCTCTCTATTGAATCATATTGAATAACTGGCCCCGTAACGATATAGACGTTGCCATATTCTCTTGCAAGTTTTCTAGTTTTTTCCTCCAGCTGGTGCCATTTTCCTGTATTCAAATTGGCATCTTGTGGTATGCAATTCGTGTAATAGAAACTCTCAATCATGGCCAAGCTGTCCCATTTCATATCTCCCGCAGGAGCCAAATGACCATGTGAATACCCCGAGTTTCTATAGTCTTCTCTGTCTGCCTGTTCTCCTTTACAATATGGGTCAGGGACGAACCTTAAACCTTTCCTTGTCCAAGGCCCATCTGTCTCATCGGCAGTCAGCTCATACGCAACCCAGTTGGGCAGCTTGGTATCTGGATTAAACGAAACAGTATATCCTCGCTTTGCCATTATCTGTTCATCTACCACAAAATCATAGCATGGGATTTCCAGTCCTGTCCGCAGTTGTCCAACAGGATTGCTCGACGAAGGCGTGTCGTTTTGTTCAACCTGTTGTACGAACCCATCATACACCTCTTCTGAATCATTCGAACCTCGAATAATCAAAGCCATAATAAGCAGCACAACCACAAAGACCAAAGCTATACTAATATACTTCTTCATTAATTCTTTCCTCCAATGATTTGCCATCAATTGTCATCCACACCGATAATCCTTCGACAATCTGTCCCATCACATAAAGTGCAGCAGTGTCTACCGAATCAAAGTAACAATCTTCTTTCAGTGTATATTTTGACTTCTTAGTTGAGCAATGCTCCTTGATGAAAGTTCTACGTTGGTAGTCCGCAAGCGAATACCTAAGCGCAGACGAAATATCGGTGGATAACACCGCACCAGCAAAAACTTTGATGGTTTCTTCTTTCACATAATAGCACCCCTTTGCGCTGTACTTTTCACTTTGCCCTTCGTCCATCAAAAAGCATTGTATTTCGGTCAACTCCTTGCGCTTATGTGCAACTATTTTGGCTGCTGCTTTCTCTTTGTGCTGAATAAGAGGAGTGATGATCTTATTAAACAACGATAGCTTGTCTGTGCCTTTTTCTTCAACAATCGGTGTGGGCTTTTCCTTCAGAGAACGAAGTTTGCTCCAAGTAGTTTTTATATCAATAAGCTCAGAGTAGCTTCCGCTATAAAAGGGATATGTTTCCGCGAGTGTCTTGCCATCCATCCCTTTCCACTTCGTAAAATCAGCTTCCTGACCAAGCGCATATGCTGCAGCTAAGGACGCGGAACAATCCACGTCCTCAATCATGCGATAGCCTTCTGGTTGAAACAACTCTAATTGCAAGGCTCGACCTTGTTCATCCTTCGTATCGGCATCGCATTTTCTTATCTCGCTTTTAGCTTGCAACCTGTAGACTGGCCAATAAAGAGAAGAATCCTTCTTCATCTTTTGTTGGAAATCCGTCTTTCTTATCAAGCTGTTGGCAAGCAAATAAAACAATTGACTGTTTTTGTTAAAATAGCCAAATGCAAGAACCTTGGCTAAACCAGGTGTTTCGTCCTTGATATAAAACAGTTTTTTACCCTCTGCTTTTTTCTGGTCGATAGTAAGCTTCAATAAATACAAATCGTAACCATAGATTTTCACACCTGTAAAAGGCAGCTTATTCTTGTCGTATACGTAGTGAGGTGAATCAATGATGGTCTGACGGAAAGCCTCATACGCCTCTTCGTCCTCCAAAAATAGCGACCACTTTGTTGGCTTGCCAAACACTTTCTCGTAATCTTCAGACCATAACGCACCCATTCTACTTGCCTTTTATCTTTTCAATCTTTTCTCTTGTGCTGTCGATATTACCCAACACGGGCACGATGTTAATCAGGAATCGTTGATTCCTTTCTTCTATCTTATGCCATTGCTTTTGATAATCGACGCTATTGGGGAATAATTGAGTAAGCCTGGTTTTATCTGGCACTTCTCTCGGTACACCTTCCTCACCGCTTCCAGAAATAATAAGTTCACATCTTGGAATGCTATTCAAATCAATGCCATGCTCTTTCCAAAACGCATTCAGGTATTGTGCCCTTAAATAGGAGAGGGTGTAATTGTTTCTCCATGGACCTTCATTGAAAGGTATCCTTGACGATTGACCCTCGATGATAACAAGGAACTTGATGTTGTTATCCTCGGTATCAGTAATACTATTGTTCAATTCAATGATGGTGTTTCGAATCAATTCTCCAGCAGCAACAATGCTATCTCTTTTCTTGTTGGCTGCGTTCACATCAGCCAAATCAAGCTTCAGCTTATTGATGGCATATTCCTTTGTCTGATACTCCACGTTTATCTGGAACAAATGTTTCAGATAGGGCTTGTTGTAACCGAAATAGTCTGTCGCATCGATTTTTCCAACGGTGGAATAAATCTTCAGAATGTCGTCGTATTCATCCACAATTTCCTGAAGCCTTGTTTCCGTATCTCTAAGCTCTTCGACTTTCTCGGTCAACTCTTTTTCCTTGATTTTGAATCGACTGAAAGACACGGCAAACAACACGAGCATTATGGCAAACAAAGTTGTCATAACGTCCACGTAACTCGGCCAAAACGAACCATTATTGTTTCCGTCCATAATGCTCAGTATCAACGCCTACCAAACAGGCCTCCGAAAACGCCAGATTTGGACTCTTCCATTTGCTTTCTAAAGTCTTTCTTCATTTCATCCAATTCCTTCTGAATTGGTTGAACTGCATCTTGCATGGCCTTTTGAACAGCCTTTTGTATTTCATCGGTGGTAGGAACACGCTTTGAAACAGCGTCCATCTTTCCATCGATGTCCTTCAGTTTACCCAAATTCACAAATTCTTGACGCACATCCTCAATGGCCAGACGCTTTTCAATAGCTTCCATAAACTCCTTATGACGCTTTTCAAGCTCCTCGGTTTGACGCTTAATCATCTTCTCAAAGCCATCCATGTGACCTTCAAGTGCCTCTTTATAACGCCTATTCATCTCGCTGATAATCTTGGTTTGTTGAGAATACAAATCCTCTAAACGGCCGTCGGCCATTTCAAGATACTTGTCTGCAATCTTGCCCTTCTTCGATATGCCACTGATTTGTTCCTGTAATTTATTCACGACATCATTGCCAAGGATTTCCCTTCTATCAAGTTGGCCGCCGATGCGATTTATGCTCTCTTCAAAATCTTTAATTCTATCCAGTATCTGATTGATGCGCACGGCAACTTCTCTCGGAATCTGCAAGGAATCGGAATACGCATTCTGAAGATTGATGGACTCTTGTGTGGCCGCCAACATCATCCTGCGAGCCTCTTCAAACTTGTTGAGCGACTGCGTAATACTGACAAAGTTGTTCGATGCCTCAATATATCTATCAAGACCACGAACAAGTTCGTCACCCTTGAATGTATCGATGAGCTTCTTCTGGAGGTCAATGTTCTCATTGATTTTATCCATGTTTTCACCCATTACATCCACTGCGTTAGCAACTACCAGAACTCTATCTTCAAAGCTATCGCCAAATGCTTTCGTGCAATTATCAAACGTGGTTTGGAAACGATTGATAACCCTGTCAAATGCTGGCTCGAAACGGTCAACCGTTTCGTGTAGTTTGGTGATGGCTGCCACCATACTAACATCCAGCGAAGGCATCAACTCCGTCTGCACAAAATCATAGAACTCATTCTTGTCTTCTTCAATCTTCTTTCTCGCTTCTCCAGCCCGGGCATTGTTCCATGTGGTGAGGAACAATCCGACCAAGCTAGTCGACATTGAAACAAGAACACCGATGAGCAGATTCTTAATGGAAGTGTCAGAAATGCCTCCAGCAGTATCGAAGCCCAAGATGAACATAAAAATACCCATGAAAACACCAAGGAAGGTTCCCATCAAACCAATGTAGGTAGGGAAAGACAGTTTGGCAACTGATTGGTCATACCTCATATTCAGCTTGCGCTCAACTTTGTTCTGAATAACTGCAAAATCCGTTGTACCTTTGGTCTTCATTACATAGTGGTTGATCTCTTCAATCAACACATTCAAATCAGAACCAGTTTTCCCAACTGGCTTCAGTTGGGTTAAGGTTTCTCCATTCGCACTACTTTTCTCCTCGGTTCCATAATCTTCTGACTTGTCAAAAAAGCCAGAAAACAATTCCCTAAACCTTGCGGTTTCCTTGAAATATCTCACCTGAAAGATAAAGCATACGACGAATGCAATCGCCGATACTATCCAACTTACAACATGCATAACACTTAGATTTTAGTCATCTCAAAAACCTTGTTGATTACGGGCAGGAAAAACACGGAATCGTTATAGATAACCTCATCACCATACTTTTCCTTGACTTGCGTCTTGTAGTAGGTGGAGAAAGGTGTACCCATATCTTCCTCAGCCTTGCTGACATAACGACGAGTGTCCGAAGTCCCGTCGATAATCTTCTCTTTTTTGAGCAAATCCAAGACAGACTTATATAAGACAGCAAGATCCTTATACTTGGTCATCAGCGCAGATTTCAGCGAATCTAAGTTGCTATTCATGTCGCCAACCTTTTCGTAGCTCTTCGTTACATCGCCTTGATAAACGACATCCTTAACTATCGGAGCGTTCTTGTCACGATACAAACCGCCATAACAGGTCGACTCCTTGCGTTCATCAGGAAGCTTAATGTTTACATTATGCGTTCCTCCGAACACTGTCGCAAATATCAAATCAATGATTTCTTTCAGGATGTTGCTTTCGCTCGAAATGAAATTGTCAATGTACTTACTGCCGTTTCCGCTGAACACAACGGTTTTCGGTGCTTCAAGCCCTTTGTCTTTGTACATGTTGGCCATGTAGTAAATGATGCTTGTTAAGTGATAAACAAACACGGGTTTGAAATCTTGGCTCATGAACTTGATGATGTCACAATCCTTGGCATTGCTCAGCCAGAAATTGATTACATCCTTGGTCTTCACGGAATCAACATTCTTGAAACACTCATTTAAGTCTTCAAGGTCTTTCCTTTGGAAACGGATAGTGTCAACGTATTTCTTGAAAATACCATTCTCCCTCACATTGGCAAACGCATTGAAACCATTTTCCCAGAGCACATCGCATCCGAAATGAACGGAATTGGCGACTTGCGGCTCATTATCCTTGAAGTACACAAAATCAGTCGAGCCGCCACCAATATCGATAACAGTTACTGCATCAGAATCCTTGATGTAGTCCATCTTCTTGTAGTAGTAATAGGGTGCCTCGGATTCAGAATAGCGAACGATTTGTTGTGGCTGGATGAACAATATATTCTTTGGTTCCGAATTCCAGATGTTCTGATACACCTCTCTTGTGTTCCCCATAAAGCTCAATGGACTGAACCACACAAGATTGGTCCTGTCAAGGTCGCCATTCCTTTGCAGAATGTCACACTTGATGATGAGCAGCAGCTCTCTAACAAAGACGCGCAATTTGTCCTCGTCTTGTTCCCACTTGATGTCGGTGTTCACATCCTGGTCGTCGTTCGCCATAAGTTTCTCGTAGAAGAAAGCGATGTTATGATTGTCAAACAATTTCGGCTTTTTGGTCTTATTGTGAATGCCGCACAAAGCAGTACGGATGGGGAATCTATAGTCTTTGCCATCAATGACAGCAGGCACAAATTCCGTCTTGATTTTCTTTCTCGCCTTGTCGAAAATCGAATCTTCTATGCGTCGAGTGATGGAATACTGTGTATCGTCCGAATACTCATGCATGTAATTCACCATCGTCTTATCCATTTTGAAGAGTTCAGGCTTTTTGCTAAGATCTGGATTACCTTGGCTGTCGTTTTTACAACGCGACATGAATGTGTTGGACGTTCCAAGGTCGATGGCATAAGTAAATGTTTCATTACTTGCTTGGCTGTGTTGCCAAACTGGCATCAGCAGCCCCGAGTTACCCATCACATTGACTTCAATCATGTCAAACGCAGTATTGAATAGCTCGTAGAACTTTGTGCCGCTCTCTTCCACATCGGTTTTTTGGCGTGAGCGAACCACAGCAGGCTCCACACCATATTCGGCCATGTCTTCTAGGACAACTTCTTTTATCTGCTTAAAACCATTTTCGGCTTGCTTGAAAAACGCGAGATTGATTTGGTCGATATTAAAGTTGGGCGCATCAACATCTTCATCGGCCGCAACCACAAGCACCTTGAAATAGTTGTTTTCTACATCCTTATAAGAAAGGATATTAGGGAAAATACCAAGATCAAAATTAATCTTCGCTCCTTGCAAGTCAACGATTCTACCATGCCCGGCACGGAAGCTGTCTTGTGAGTATTCTTTAGAATATTCTATTCCATTATAACGCAACTTCACTGTAACAGAATTTCTATTGATGTGAACGTCAGAATCCAACTCTTTTCCATCAAACAGATTCATCACTTCAGGCTTGAAAGGCAGCAAATAGTCATAATTTCTACCTTGAACATCGTTCTGATAAACGACCGATTTGAATGTGTCTCTCGAAATGCGATAAGGCACTCGAATCATGGTGTCAGTGAAATAGCTGTTGATATCAATTTCATCTGAAGACTGTATGCAAAGCCCATTTATTACCAAACCGTCATTCTGGTCGGTCAACACCGGAGTTGTCTTTAATCTAAAATCGTTGCGTATCTCTGGGTCATTGTTGAAACTACGCACATATTCCTTGATGGCCTTAAATCTCTCGTCAACGGTATCAGTGCCAAACAACATTGAATACATGTAATTCTTAAACTCAGCATCTCTCTTGTCAAACAGTCTGACATCACCTCTGAAATACTCCCCGCCTGATTTTCTCCTAATGTGCAGGTTTTGGTATTGCTCACCTGTAAAACAGATAGTGTCGGTGTTGTCTTTCTTCAGAACGGCCTTGTCCATGTCTGGCGGTGTGACAAAGCCTGTGATGGGGGAGCTGCAAGCCAACAACACTTCTTTGCCATTCTCAGTATAGACGAGAAAATACAGTTTGTCCTCGAGGATATCTGTCTTGTAGTAATCTACAACAGAATTATATAGAACAGGCATCTTCGCTTTGAGATAATCGAGATTCTCCTTTCTATTCCATTCTCTCAGCTCCAGCTTTTGACCATCTTTCCAAGTGTTGTTCTTGTGGTATTTCAGATTAAACAACAGTTCATAGACATCAAGGATATCAGAAACTAATTGCGTATAGGCAAAGCCAGCCCCTTCCTTCGGATTCAGCTTCTCTTCATTGACTCTTCTAAAAGCTTCGCGAGCGACAAAAAACCTGGCAAAAGGTGTGGGAAGCGAGTTCAATGCACCACTATTGTCGGTCTTCTGTTCAAGCACTTTGTCAAGGTCGCCAGATTGCAAAGGCGTTCCTTCTGCTTTCCATTCGGAACTGTTAGTGCCTCTATCAACAATATTTAAATCAACTTTTGCCATATCTTATTTCATTATTTTCTGTGTGTAACCATTTATTGCTTCATAGGCGAATTGCAGGAAGAACCTGAATTTGTTGCTATGATCCTTCTTTGTGTATCTATTGCTGGCCTCAATCATTCGGAGCAGATAGTATGAATCATCCTTTGCGTCAAGGTCGATGGTTTTTACCCATCCATCCATCTGCTTAATGCTGTCGTAGTGCAATGGAGCAAACGCACGTTTGTTCGTCGAAAGTTCATAATACCATTGATAGTATTTCTCAGTAAAGCGCACCAATGATTGGAATGCTGCATCTTTGTAAAAACCTCCATCAAGTCCTCTGTTCTTCTTCAAAGGGAAGTATTTCTCGTTGGGAAGATTTTGAATAAAGGTTCTCAAAATCATATAGTCGGCAACACACTTGACGATTTCCTTATAGCCACTGCCCATCGTCACAAGGTCTAATGACTCCACGTCATCGTCAATTGCCCTGGTCATATATTGTTTTCTGTCCGGTCTTTCTCTCTTTAGAAAATCAAACAAGGCTGATGCGGCAACCAGTTCAATGAAGTTAGCGGTGTCCTCTTGCTTCTTTTCGTCATTCTCATAGACCTGCCTCAAAGTCTTTTCTCCTGCGTAATAAAGATAATCCGACTGCACAGTGTTCTGGTAATAGGCAAGAGCCGCTTTCGTCTTAGTGTAGAAGTTAGCCGAGTCAATGTCACTGCCCGTTGTCGTAGGATCTTTTAGCCCGTAGTACGGCAACACAGTCACTGCTCCCATCAGTGCATTTTTAACTGTTGGATTATCAGAAGCTCCTCTAATCTTTTTCTCCAGCAGCGGATAACCTGAAGCCCCAGTGCCTCCAAAGATGGAGCTAATAATAAATACCCTGTCGTCTTTCTCGCATTTGGTCTTAAACGCTTTGAACCAATCCGCTCCCTCAATCATTTCACCGAGCACTACGGTACCGACATTGGGATTCCCCTTGAAGCCGACCGACAAAGGATTGTTTAGATTCTTATTTGAAAACAGCGTCTGTACGAAATAGTTGTTCACATTATCTGCACCAAGGTTGGCCACGTTGATATATGAACGGAACTTTTCAGTGTTTCCAGCCGCTTGTTGGGTGTCATTGAGTTGTTCATTGAGTTCTCCGATGGTAAGCATTTCAGAATTGAAAAAGCCATCAAGAGAATTCAACGTTGATGTCCCATTGTTGACTGAGTGTCGATATATTTCCTCGTATGATTCTATCAACGAGTGCAAATTCTTCTTTTCCTCTAAATCCAAGTGCGGGTCAAGGATAACAGGGACAACGGTAAAACCGCTGGTACTCATTCCGCTTGCCATCAGCATCGTGATGCTCTTCATCACGCGAATGCCAGTACCTCCAATGCAAAAAACAAATACTTTTTTCATATCGGGTTGGGTTTAGAATTCAAACAATCGATAAGCGTTAGTCGGTAGCGCGTTGCACCACAAAACCGAAACAATGAAATACAATGCTGAAGCATAGATTCCATTCCCAAGTGCAATTTTAGTTTCAAGCAACATTGCGCCTTTTAAGTGTGGTGCCACTGAGATATATTCAAATCCCAATGTCAACAGAAAAGCCACCACAAATGTTATAATCAGGAAAATAACCCAATACTTGGGGGTATAGTGTCTTCCTGGCTTGTTGTTGTATGGCTTGTAGTAGATGACGGCAAACAAAACACCTATCACCACTGCGATGATTAAAAGTATTGTTGAAATGCCTTCCAACTTGCCCCAAAAGGCTCTGGCTTGTTGATACAAGCTCTCGTTGTTTTGGAATGGAGCGCAAAATTCGGTCAACTTTCCTGCGATCCATTGATACAGCTTCAGTAATTTCATAACGACTAACTATTTTTTGAAACTAAAATGTAATTGGGATTAAGCGTTGTATTTACCACACCACCGTAGAACATACCAACAAGGAAATCTTCTATGGAATATGATTTGGTAACATCTTCTTCGGCAGTCGCGCCACAGAATTGTCCAAACAAAGTGTAATCCGTGTCAGGCAACTCTAATGTCCATTCAATGACATCGGAATCTGTGGGCATATTGAACAGCTTTAGTCTTACCGTGGCCTCTGCTGTACGTTTCAACTGCTTGTCGGTGATGTTTATTACTACAATGTTCACGTCATCTACAACAAGGTTGGCTCCGTAGAGGGTTTTTGCCTTGAAAGCTCTTGCAAAATAGCTTTCATCGGTCAGAATCCAACGATAAGGTGCCAAATCCACTTTTAAATTGATGATGCAGGTGTCGTAAGAATCAGCCTCTTCATACTCAACAAATGTTGGCTCGTTTATATCCATCTGGAAACATTTTTTCGGAATGCCGAAACTCTCCTTAATCCCGCCATAATTAAATCCGCTCTCAATGTTGTCAACGAACCTGCCAGCATTGGTTAATAGGGTGGAAATACCATCACGCATTTCTGCAACACCGTTGTCGTTGCCAATTATCAGAAAATAATATGGCGAAGCATCGCAAATGGAATTTCCTTTTTTGTCCAGATAATTAGATGTGGCGCAAACCAGACTTATAGCTTTACCGTACTGTCCAAAGATCTTGCTGACATCAGTGCTGTATTGTGTCAACAGCACCTTGGGCGCAGCTTGCCCAACAGGACTGTATTTCATATCTGAAATAAGTACTGCAACCTCCCCGTTATCCGCATCCAAATTATCAATAATAGATTGAAGCATCAAAGGTACTCTCGTTGAAGCGGTCGAAACAAAAGCACCAGTGTTCATTTGAGTCTGGAAATTACTCAAATCATAAGTTTTACCTTCATCACCATTATTTGTCAAAATAGTCACGCCAGGCGCAATAGGTGAATAATAACTGAGTATTTGCCAAACATCTTTTTTGAAATCTGTCGGCTGTCCAGCTCTAAAAAAGCCATTCATACTTCCAGAGACCTCAACATAAAACTTTGCTTTTGTCAAGGGTACTTTATTATCCTGTTTTGTGCTATCCTGTATTAAATAACCATCATTGGTAAAATGGGAATCAAAATTTGAATTTATATCACCAGAGCAAGAAGACAGAATAGCCACACAAGATACGGCCAACACCGCTATCACATCGTATTGATGTTTCATCCATTTTCTGGCTCTCTTTATTGTTTTTATTCTAAATGGCCTTTTCATATACATCATTTTTTTGTTTGTATTTTTCTGAACGACAATAAAAAAGCGTGAAACCTAACCGTTTCCCGCTGCTTTGGGTAATTGCCGTAACCCTAATCTCCAGAAAATAGTCCAGTCCCACGCTATAGGTGGGCATACTGACAATTTCAAGAGATTTTCTTCGTGATTAATTGGCAATTTTTAAAGCAGAAGAAAGTTGTCGTTATGCTTTGCTATGTCTTATGTTTGTATTTGTGTATTTCTTTATTTCTTAACGGTTTAGATTGTTATTACAAAAATCCTTGCGCCTACAATTCGCGCCAATTCATGCCGCAAATATAAGCAATTATTGTCAGGCAAAATACCTTATTATAAAAAATCACAAAACAAGGCTTGCAAATGACCTCTTTGGTGACCATTATCATATAGCATCACCACCCCATCCCCGTCAAGGTGTTCCGCCCCCAGCGAAGCGTTTGTCTTGTGGCCGTCAGTGCTACGGGCTACCATTCCGCGTCGGAACACGGTTCGTTCCTCACTGTGTTCCGACGCTCCATTAACGCCTCTCCGCATTGCCGTCCCCTGCGCCTGCTCGCATCGCTTAGGTGGCTCCACATCGTGTTCATCCCAACCAGCCGCACAAGCCTAAGCTGCTGCCATTCGCCGCTACGGTCGCTACCCAGGCGTTTTCACCTCCGCAAACGAAGCTCCCTCAGTTTCATCGAGAGAGTCCCACCCTTCGCGCCCTGACAACTACCTTCCGCTCCGACGGGCAGACAATGGCTCCGTAAACTCCGCCGTTGTCTGCTCGCTCCGCTACAGTCCGTCGTCAGGTCGCCCAGCCGCACCAGCCCCACCATCGCTGGAAAGCCACACTTAAAAAGAAGCTTGTTGTGCCGTAGTCGGTCGCGCCGTCTCTCACCCACAAAACGCCTGTTCCGCTCACCTACGCGGCCAATACCAGCAGCCGCACCCCGTATGAGGGCACCGACTTCTCTATAAGCCCCATCAGTCCTATAAGTCCTCTTTTTAGCCTTAACCGACCAAGCCGCCGCTGTCACGGTTTTTGCAGAAGGAAGCATCAACCTTGCCTCCCCAATGCTGTGCGGTAATGCCGCCGCTCAGGGTGGCCGTCCTCGTTCCTGCGGGTGCCACTCTGTTCGTCGGCAACACCGCCCAGCTGCCGCGCGACGGCCTGCCACTACTTCTCAATCGCCCTGGGCAAGAGTCGTTTTTCAGCCCCAACTGCTTCGTCAACTTCGTAAGTACGAATAACGAAAGCACGTTGGTACGAAAAACTCCCATAAAGAAAAACGACACATGCCCAGTGCGGCAATATGTTGTTTGATAAACCTCTACTTCTCTGGAAACCAAATGAAAGGCCGTCGCGCCTGTCGCACATCCTGAAGCTCTAACCGAGCAAAAACCCCGCCAGCGGCTGCCTCAACTGCTATCTTAAAGCATCTACTGACTTGAAAGCCATCAAAGCCCCACCATCATTGCGGACGGTTGGTGAGCCTGTCGAACCATGACCCGACCTCATTGCGGGCTTGACCCGCAATCTCAACAAATTTCACTATCTTTGAAGCCTCAAAACACCAACACTATGAAAAAATACTCCCACGCTTGGATAGCCTTTATGGCAATAAAACGATTGGAGGTCATCGCCACCACCGATAACGAAGCCGTTGTCAAAGGTGTCAGCGAAGATGTCCGCAAGGAAGCCAAAGCACTTGTCAGATGGTTCAAGAACTACCGCGACTTCGTCATCCAAGGAGCTTGGTATCCTGATGAGGTGTTCAAGGACATGTCCACCAGCCACATCGTCAAATACCAACCCACCGAGGACGGTCCTTACACCACCTTCGACAAACTACCTACCACCCATAGCATCTATGAACTGATGCGGAAATCGTCGCCATTGTTCAACAAGCCCTACAAATGTGTTGCTGGCAACTGTGCCGACCGTTGCGAGTCCATATCCCACAGCATCGTCGACAACTTCAAGATGCTGCACCGCGAGGACAGAGGCTGTCCAATCGCTACCACGGGAAACCACATCGCTATGCGGTTTTTCATCCTTAGCCACTACATTGCCGACTGTCACATGCCGCTGCATTGCGACAGTCGTCCATTCTCCGACGAGAAAGGCATCCACGGAGCCATTGAAAAGAAGTGGGAAGACCAGGTCAACAAGTCCTACAAGATTGACAAGGACAACAACCGTTTCTTCTACGACCCCGATGGCTATCCTTTGACACTCAAACCGACACCCTTTGTCATGGATGTCGAGAACGATGTGGCCACGCGCAAGTACACTCACGGTTGGGGAGGCGACAACGACAACACATGGGACTTCATGAGTGCCGTTTCGCAATACTCCTATCTGTTCTCATACTATCTCATCCCTGAGACCTTCCAGAACACACAGCCCATGCAAGAGTTCATGGAGCAGACCGAGTGGGGTCAGAACTTCGACAAATACAGCAAAATGATATTTGGTGATGCCATCGACTCCATCGCCCGCATCTGGCTCCGTGTCTGGATCAAGTACAAGAAGTGGTTGAAATAGTGTCGTAAGCACGTATGACGTAAGCACGATAGAACGAAACAAACGTAAAAAACGACACATCATCCCAACGCACAACCTACCTAATTCAGCAGGAGGGGGAAATCGGTGTTCCCTTCGTCGCCGCTTCTTGCGGTTGCCTTGGTGTGCGCAAGGGTATAACGAGCGGCAATCTGAAAAAATGCTGAGCTCCTTCGTCGTGCGCTTTTTCAGGTTGCCGCCCTTGCGCAACACCGCCGCTGCTCTTCGCTGTCCCGCGACAAGCGTTCCGCTGCGCTCCACTGGCGCGGCTCCAGCGAGCGTTTGCGTCTCCAAGGCCAACCGCTTTCGTGGCTCCTCGCTCGCTCGGGGCTTTCTTGTCGCCCCCCGTACCCCCTAGCGGTTCTCGTACCTCGCAACTTGTTAGCGGGGGTCGCCGCGCCCCTTTTGTTTTGCGCCCCTGCTTGCGCGTCCGCCCGGCGGTTTCCTTTGTGGTGCGCTAAAGCGCATCTTGTTTCGCCCCCTCATCGTTGCCACCTCTCCCCGCAATGGCCATACTGGTGTCTGCCTCTTCGGGGTCGCCGCCGCAAAAGGCACGCCCGCCGCCGCTTCGGATTGAAACCGTGCGCGGACTCCTGTCGGGCGGGTCGGCCGCGCTGGCGCGAACGGGGCGCAGGGTATCCCACTCTCGTTTTGTCGTTTAGGCTCGGTTTTCTCATTCTTGCGTGAGTGTCACCGCCCCTTAGCCGCAGGCGCTTTTCCCCCTTACCTGCTGACCCAACGCACATCCGTGCCACCGTCACCCCCGACCACCACCCCGAAATACGGTCCAGGTCGCTCCGCAAAGCTCCGCTCTGGTCAACCACCATCAATCCCCACCTACCACCCTAAGTTGTCCATAAAAAAATAAACACCGCCGCAAAGGTTTTCGTAACCTTCTGCTTCGGCTCGGTCTTCGGCATGGTGACGGTCAGGTTTGAAAACCCCTTGCTAAGGGACTGGCCTAAGCTAGGGATAAGACCTCATCTCCATCAGCCGCTCCATGCTCACCAACTCTACCTGCTTACACGAGCCGCAATCGGTACAGCCGATACATTGTTGTACCCTGACACATTCCAAACAGCGGTGGATATTGAAGCGGGGAACCATCAGTTCTCCTTCTTCGAGCAGGTGGCCGTCAAACGGGCTGTAGAGTTTATACTTGGATTTGCTGAAGAAATGGCTCAGACCTGAGCGATAGGCTTGTTTGCCTTGTAGTTCCTGTGAATCGAGGTGGTACATCTTTCCATCTTTTACGAAATGGCTGCCAATGGCATCGACGGTGAAGTTGACACGATACTTCTGGCAGTCGTCGCTCACGCGCTTGATCCATTCGTAGTGGCAGGGACGGTCGCCGCCGAAGCCTTCACCGCCAAGGTTGACATTCTCTATCTGACCGCTGTCAAGGGCTGGCGTGATGTCCGTCTCTCCTAAGAACGGTGCGAGGTTGATGCCCTTGTGCTTGGCGGGAATGTCGCGGAAGATGGGCCACCGCTCATCGAAAGCCCGTTGGTTCTCGCACGTCATGTTCAAGTCCACGTTCTCATAACCATCACCCCAGTCATCTGGCAGGCACTCTGCTATACGAGGCACGCGCTTGGTGAGGATGTAAAAGATAATGTCGGGACGCTTCCTGATGATGCTCCACATCTCCTTGCGCCACTCGTCGGCCTCTTCCAGAAAAGTGTCCGAGGTCATGTTCACCCGCAACGTATAGCCCGACGGAATCTTGTAATAGCCCCGCTGGGTCATCTCTAACGGCTTCGAGAACATCTTGGTACGCACGATGGCAGTGCTCGATTCCGGCACATGGTGTGCCTTGTCGAGCACAAACATGTAGCAGAACTTGCAGCCCTCGCTGTAACGTCTGCATCCATGCCAAGGGTTCCAAGACTTCGGGTCGGCCATCGTTGTTTACTGATACTTGTCGAGCATTTCCTGCGGGATGGGCTTGCCACCCTCGTAACGGTCATCGTCCTCGGTAATCTCACGCAACACTTTTGCCGGACTGCCCACTGCGATGACGTTAGCAGGGATGTCCTTGGTCACAACGGAACCTGCTCCGATGATGGAGTTGTCGCCGATGGTGATGCCTGGCAGCACAATCACTCCGGCACCGAACCACACGTTACGTCCGATATGAATCTGCTTGTTGCGCTGAATCTTGTACTTCCGCAGGCGGGGCGATATGGGATGAATCGATGTAGCAAGTGTGCAGCCTGGGCCAATCATCGTGTCGTCGCCGATGTAGATGTCGCCGTCGTCGACAAACTTGCAGTCGAAGTTCACCACCACGCCCTTGCCGAAGTGTACGTGGCGCAGTCCACAGTTGGCATAGATGGGCGGGATGATGTAAAGATCCTCGCCGTAGGTGCCGCAAATCTCCTTCAGTATTTCGTCGCGTTCCTTCAAACCCTCTGGTGTCTCGTCCGTGCGATTGAATTCGTTCAGGCGTTGCACCAGCTCGTGCTGATAGGCAATAAACTCATCATCCACGCTGTCGTACATCTCGCCTGAGTTCAGCATCTCATGATACTGCTCGTCTTTTGTTCTGTCAATCATAATTGTTATCTTTTGTTATTGTGTCTTTACCTCACCATTCGCAAAATCTGTTTCTCGGTAGCCTCAGGGCATATCGTTTGAAGATGTCGGTAGATTCGGTCAAACGACTCCTCAGGCGAGCGGCTGCATTGGCAGAGGTCGCGGCCATAGAGCTGCTCGGGGGTGGTGAGCAGCGACCAGCCCCAGCCGTATTCGTTGCCGTGGCGGTCGGTGGGATAGACGAAGTCTTCGGTGACGATGCGCGAGGCCATCTGCAGGCGTGTGACAAAACCATCGAAACGGCTACGCATCTTTGGGCCGTCGAAGCCACACAAGGCTCGCAACTCACGGGTGATGAGGCTGCCATGTTCGGCGAGCGTCAGCAGGATGGCTTCCTCGATGCTCCCCTCCTCTGGTTTCGGATGTTTGCTGCGGCGATAGTTGCAGAAGTCGGGCCACCATGCGCGGCTGATGAATCCCGCCTTGCCAGCGAAAAATTTGCCATAGACGTGACCGCCTTCAGTGATGACCTCGCCTTTCCACTTCCACAGCGGCCAGTCCCAGCCGCCGTCGTCAAGCACCACATAACGGCAGTCTTCGTCGACCATGTCTTCGGCGGAAAAGTCACGGATGCCACTGTCTAAAAGCGGGAGGAAACCGATACGGTCAATCAGTTCCATCAGTTCCACGCTGTTATGAATCGCTTGAGTGGTCATAATATCTTCGAATTTTATGAACATAAAGAACGAAACCCTTGCGGCGGCATTCAGTCTCATTTTTCAAAAGCGACAATCACACTCGCTTGCCCATCTCGTATGCTTCCTTCAACTTGGCGTTGGCAGCGATGTCGTTGGGGAAGGTGACACCGCCGCAGAAAACATGACCTTTTAGGCTTGACTTCTCGTAGCAGTCAATCCAGCCTTGCAGACCGCTTTCGGCACGTTTTGGAGTGAAGTCTGGCTCGTTCTCGGTTGCTGTGGTTAAAAGATAGACATCTCGGAAACGGTAATCTTTCGGATACATGGCATTCATGCGGTCGATGAGTGTCTTCATCTGGCCGCTCATTTCGTAGTAATAGATGGGCGTGGCCCAGCAGACGACATCAGCGTTCAGTACACTTTCCATAATGGCGGGCACATCGTCCTTGAAGACGCAGGCACCCGTCTTTTGGCAGTACAGACACCCGACGCAGAACTTGATTTCTTTACCTTTTAAAGAGATGAACTCCACTTGATGGCCAGCGGCTTTTGCACCTTCGGCAAACTGTTCCGCCAGCATGTTGCTGTTTGAACCAGGGCGGAGGCTGGTTGAGATGATGACTACTTTTTTCATTTTAGATTGTCTTTAAAGAATTGTTCCGTCTTATCGTAGAGGATGATTGTCCGGCTACTCACTTTATCGAAGCTCCGAGAGCACGGGCTTCGTCAGTCAAGCCACGGCCAAGGACGGTGCCAAGGTTGTTCCAACTGAGGTACTTCATGAATATGTTGTACTGGTCAAGAGCCATAGTGTAGTCGTTGCCGCGTGCCGTCATCAGCAGCACGCAGTCGCGCTTGGTGCTGGGCAGCGAGTCGAGGTTGAACCAAGCGAACATGCGGTCGATGACGGTCTTCAGTTGTGCAGTGAAAGTGCCCCAGTACTCAGGGCAGGCAAACACCACCACATCGCACCATGTCAGGTCGTCGTAGATCTTCTGCATGGCGTCGTTTTTCTGCACGCAGCCCTGGCGGGTGCTCATGCAGCTGTCGCAGCCGATGCAGTAGTTCACATCCATTCCGTGGATGTAGTGCTCGCGCACCTCGTTTCCAGCACTTTGTGCGCCCTCGGCAAATGCTTGGATAAGAGCCGCCGTGTATCCGTTACGGCGCGGCGAGCCGTTCAAAATCACAATCTTTTTCATGGTATTAGAATTTTCAACTGTTTGTTCTTCATTTTCTTCAATCATGTCATAGACGGTCTTGCCCAGCACGCTCACCGCAGCGACCGATGCAATCCCGATGGCTGATTTCTTCAAAAACTCACGTCTGTCCATATTGGAAGTGTTTAGGCTGCAAATATAGTTGTTTTTAGGGAATAACCATCAAAAAACCGCCGCAAAGGTCAAGAACCCCTGCGGCGGATAATCTCTACAGTGAAATCCAAGTCATTCTTGCATCAATGCTTTGCCTGAGCCCCAGGCTTTGCCGACTTCTTCGCCAACGGTGCGGTAGGTCATGTGCGAGGCATCAAAGATAATGGGCTGTAGTTTGCCCAAGTCCACTTTGCCTTCCGCATCGAGGATGCTGTCAACGGCACTCATGTTGACGATTTCGCCCACCACACGGGTCTCGTTCAGAAGGGTCTCGCTGATCTCAATCACACGACATTCGAGAGCCAGCGGATACTCGTTGATGATGGGTGCGTCCACATTGGGGCTTTTCGTGACCGTGAAACCGGCACGGGCCACCTTGTCAGGCACATTGTTGGCACTCACGAGGCCGAAATAGTCGCTTTCGACCACCGTCCTGGCATCCGCGAAACTGATGGTGAAGGCCTGTTTGAGGCGCAGGTTGTCGGTGGTTTTGTGAGGCGAGAGGTTGAAGCAGATGTGGTTGGGACCGCATTGTCCGCCCCAAGCGGCCATCATCACATCGGGGTTCTCGTTCTCGTCGTAGGTGGCAATCATGATGGCGGGCAGCGGAGTGATAAGCCCGTGATTGAAATTCTTGCGTCCAGCCACCTCTTGGACCTTTTCTTTTTGAGGGTTCATGTTGGTGTTGCTTTGTGTTTGTTGTTCGCTGTTTGATGTTGATGTGCAGGCGCAAAGGAAAAGTCCTGCCAACACGAGGGCTGATGTTTTGAATAATTTCTTCATGGATCAATTATTGTAAATGATGATTTGTTTC